>ERZ772909.1023-NODE-1023-length-16063-cov-2.626062_pt1 | contig 16063 bp, 14 predicted proteins | sample MGYA00511137_ERZ772909 | MGnify/ENA primary metagenome ERZ772909 (study PRJEB29015, sample SAMEA2738095) | human oral metagenome | biome: human oral; feature: human-associated habitat; material: saliva | place: China | collected 2270 ... | reverse complement strand
AGCTTTTTTCTTGTTGATACTTTTCTCTGTTTTCTAAACGTGTTTCTTGCTCTTGAAGATCTTTCTCGAGGCGAGAAATCTGGGTAGAAAGCTGTTCTCGTTTTTGGCTAGCGGTTTCTAATGTTTTGTAGTCAAAACTCTGCAAAAACTCCCTCAAAATCTGAATCTTTTCTCCATTTTTCGTTTGCTCCGCTTGGAGCTTCTCCTTTTGCTCTGCAAATTTTTCTCCGCTCCTTAGCTGTTCTTGCTCTTGAGTCAGCTTTTCTTTTTGTCTTGTGAAATCAATCGTAGAAATCTGCTTTTGGAGAGCTTGCTGTTCCTCAAGAATCAGTTTTTTTTGTTCTTCCCTCTGCTGAAAATGACGCTGATTGATCAGGCGAACAAAAGGACAAGGTTTCGAGAGTTCAGAGCAGTCAAACTTCTCATCTTTGCTGGTCTGCTGATCAAACTGCTCGAGCCTCTCAGCAATCGCCGTTTCTTGCTTGGAGAAAAAGCTTTCTTGCTCTTGGAGTGCTTTAATTTGCTGTTGAAGTGTGGAAATTTCAGATTGTTCCTTTTCTTTTAGTGTCGTGAGTTGCTGAAGGAACAGGTCGTTTTGTTGCTTCAAATGCACGCCAAGCTGTAAAAGTTCTTGAATAAAAGATTTATTTCCAAGGAGTGAATAGCTCGTTTTCGCTGGAATGTTAAACTCCCCTCCCCACTGCTGGATGAAAGCTTGTATTTCTTGGCTATGGGCTTTGGATTCCAATGCCTCTTGCTGGCTCAGGAGCAAAGATTTTTCTGCTTTGAGTTTCGAAAGCTCCTCCGCATTGATCTCTGAAAGGAGGGTATCAAGCTGAATTACTTGCTTTTCGTGCTGGGAAAGCTGGGATTGTAGGAGATGGCTCTGTTCCTTGAGTTTTTGTTCTTGCTGGGAAAGGAGTCCGTATTCAGTTTTTTGTTGTTGATGTATGGCTTGTTGAGTTTCCAAGCTTTCATTGAGCGCAGGGAGAAAGGTCTTGAGACTTTCATCAAGTGAAAAATTCTGGATGCTGAGTTTCTCCTGCATCATTTCAAGCTCGCTGATCACTGGATGTTCACTAGGAAGAAGTTTCTGAAAAAAAGAAATCGAAGTCAGACTTTTATACTTTTGAAAAAGTGCTTGAAGAAAGCTGCTTAGTTTCTTTTCGTAGCTTGAACTCTCTTGATAGGCTTTAATCTGGAATTTAATTTCGTTTCTCTTGTCTTTAACGATCTCTTTGCTTTCATCGATCCCCAGCAATCAAAAGACATGCTTCAATACCTCTAATCTCTGAGCAGGTTGCATCTCAAAAATATTCTCCGCATCTTGCAAGAGAAAAATCGTACTGACAAAGACTTCTTGAGGTGGAAGAAGCTGATTGAGCTGTTGTTGGAGATCGGTTTCGTTCTTGAAGGTCAATTCCTCGAGCGGAACGTTCGCAGCTTGGAGTAAAAGCTCAATATCCTGATCATAGCTAAGAGGACTTTCAGCTTTTATTTTTTGTTGGAGGATGGCTGACTCCTCTGGACAGTTAAAAAGCTGAGAAGCGGTCGAATCTCTACTCTTCCCTTGCTTGAGGGTCCTGATGATGAAATAGCATTGCCCATCGACTTCGAAAAGCAGTTTGATCACCCCTATTTTTGACTGAATATTGAGAATATTCCTCGTGGAACTCTTGTAAAGCGCATAGGTCGGTCCATCAAAAAAGAGGAAACTCTTCCCCGTCCCAATCGGAGCTTTGATCAGATAATTTCCTTGTTCAAAAAAAAGACTGATCGTCTGATCTTTGAATGGTCCTATATTGTGATAGCTAATGGCAAGGAGATTGAGCATAAGCATCGTTAAATAAAACTGCTTTTAGGATAGAGATATGCTCGAGATTTGCAAGAGGAAGGGAAGACTGAAGTAATTTGTAAAACAGCTTTATCCTCCTCTAGCTCAAGTGGCTTATTCAGGCAGAATATGTTCTGAATACTTGTGTAAGAAAAAAAGAAGAAAAGCTGACTCTTGAAGATCAGGTTTTTAGACTAATTCTAAGGATCAACTCTTCAGAACTTTGTAATAATGTTTATGGAAGTGTAAGCACTCACATGATATACCTCCCCTCTTTTCTTCCCCTGCATTTCCAAGTATGAAATTCATTGAAAATGGCGTTTTTGGACAGGAAACTTTTGTTGCTCGGTGGAGATCAGGATTTTTCTCTATTTTCAAGACTTGACTTCCTTTCATCGTAAAAAAAACCACGGAAGCAGATATCTCCCGTGGATTTTAATTTAAAAATTCCTTGCTCGCTCGTCTCCCCCGTAGAGTTGATGAGAAATTTCGTCAAGAAGCTCTTGATCAAGGGATCTAGATCTACAATTTAAAACTTTTTTGAAAATTGTAGCATCCCCGACGGTCATCTCCCTCGGCGATATTTTTTTGTTTTTTATATCTGTTAGCAACTCACTAAGTCGCATATTAAGATAATTCACAATTCCAGAGGAAGCGTTAGATTCTCTATAATCAGAGAACCATTTTTCTTCATTTAGATTATTTATGTCCTTTACCAAAGAGGCAAAGAACTTCAGATAATTTTTAATGTTTTTTTTCATTTTTTCTATTTTTTTTAATTAATGAGGAATAATATATCCATATACAAGGAAAAGTCAATCGAAAAAAAAAGATCAGCACTTTTTTGCATAAAAAAAGTTTTTACCTATACTTAAGGATAAGATTTTTATTTATCAAACAAGCTAATACCCCATGGATCATTTTTTTCTCGCGTTTTCTCTCATTCTCTGAGCGGTAATTCTCGCACTAGGAGCGATGAAGATTCTCAAACAACCGATGATTATTTGATATATTTTGGCAGGGACGGTTATTACGCTCCTCTTCCCTCATTTCTTCCAAGGCTCTGAAAATTATAATCAATTCTCGGAGATTGGGATCGCTTTTTTGCTGTTTATCGTAGGAATGGAACTCAATCCTGCAATGCTCAAAAAAATCTGAATAAAGACGATTGTTATTTGAATCCTTCAGGTGATTTTGACGACGGTACTAGGGATTTGAGTCTGACTTTTGTGGAATTTTGATCTCATGACTTCAATCTATCTAGGATTTGGATTTGCTTTTAGTAGTACGATTGTCGTACTCAAGCTCCTTGATGACAAAGAAGATATGGATTCGATCTATGGAAGGCAAGCGGTAGGAATACTCGTTTTACAAGATATTATGGTAATGCTTTTTATGCTTACTATGGCGACAATTTCTTCATTTGAAGGGGATGCTGATAAGTTTCAAATTATCGGTCTTCTCTCACTGAAATTATTTGGACTTGGGATTGGACTGTATCTGGTAACGAAGTATATTCTCCCAACGATTACCAAAAAGATCGCCGAATCTCAAGAGTTCCTTTTTCTCTTTTCGATCGGATGGTGCTTTATTGTAGCGAGTATTTTTTATCTCCTTGGATTTGGGCTAGAAATCTGAGCTTTGGTTGCAGGAGTTGCGCTAGCTACCTCTCCATATAGATTTGAAATTACGAGTAGGATTAAGGTGCTTAAAGATTTTTTCATTGTGATGTATTTTGTCCTATTGGGATCTCATGTTTCTTTTTCTGAGCCGATCAACTGGGGAATGGTTGTCAGCTTTTTGCTTGTAGTTATGTTGATTAAACCCTATCTCATCATGTGGCTGATGAAATTTATAGGACATACGAAAAAAAACGGATTCTTCACAGGAACTGCACTCGGTCAAATGAGTGAATTCTCTTTTATCATCATCTCTATGGGAGTAACGAGTGGAATCATTCAGGATGCTTCCTTGATTACGATAGTAACGATTGCGGGGATTCTCAGTATCATCTTTTCGAGTTATTTAACGGTCTATAATCATAGCTTTTACAATAAGATTCCAAATAAACTCAAACAATTTATCCCTTGACTCAAGAAAAAACTCGCTGAAAAAGAAATCGGACAGGAAAATGATATTCTGATTTTTGGATTTGGAAGATTTGGAAGCAATCTTTACGATCATTTCCACAAAAAATATAAGATTCTTGTCGTCGATGAACATCCTGCGATCATTAACCATCTCAATACTCAGGGAATCAACTGTCTTTATGGAGATGCGATGGATTTGGAGTTTCTAAGGGAAATTAATCTTTCTGGAACAAAGATGATTCTCTCGACGATTAGAGATAGTGATGTGAATATCGCCATCCTTAAGGTGCTTAAAGAAAAAAAGTCTGATTTAATCGTGGTTTGTATTGCCAATCATATTCACGAGGCGATTTCACTGTATGAAAAGGGGGCTGATTATGTGATTATGCCACACTATATCGGTGCTGATCATACCTCGATTATGCTGGAAGAATTTGGGCTTGATGTAGAAAAATTCCTCAAAAACAAATCACAACAGGTAGAGAACCTCAAAAAGAAGAGTAATGATTTGCTTTTGGAAGAATTGATGAAAAAGTAGGCTATTTTTTATTCTAAGCAATAATGGGAAAGGTTGAAGGCAACCTTTCTTTTTGATTTTTAGAAGAAAATAGCTATACTCTTCTCTTGAATTTACCCTCTAGGAAAAAGCTGAATGAAATTTCATGTGATTACCTTAGGCTGTCAGATGAACTACTCTGATACTGCCAGAATTACTTCTGTTTTGAAAAACTGTGGATTTAGTCGTGTAGAGACGATCGCTGAGGCAGATATTGTGATCTTTGATACTTGTTCTGTCCGCCAAAAATCTGAGGATAAAGTCACCGGAAAGCTCAAGGAAATTCCACTCAGCAAGAAGGTTTGGATTACAGGATGCATGATTCAGCACACGATGAGAAATCAGAAAATCAGCTCTGCAAGCAAGATTCCAGAACAGCTCAAAACCTGAAATTTCTCAGGAGCAGTCTTGACCAAAGAGCCAAGAATTGTCGGCCTCAGTTCTGAAGAGATCAATGAACTCAAAAAAGCTGATACTTCCGATATTGTGGGAATCAACCATACTTTCAATCCACTTTTTCATTCTCTTTTCCAGAAATGGCCGAATATTGAGCTGTTTTTCCGTATTGATGATACTGGTTTTTTGCCTTTGATGCTGAAGAGATTGGGCTACGAGATAATTTATGATAAAGAGCTTACCAACGAATATTCTACGATCATCCCTGATGGCATCAACTCAAGCATGAACGAGCATAATAAGACCGCTTATATCCCAATTTCTAGTGGCTGTAATCAGTTTTGTGCCTATTGTATCGTTCCTTATGCTCGTGGGTTGGAAAAATGGTTTCCTGTGGAGCAGATCATCAACGAAGCTAAAATCCATCTTAAAAATGGAGTCAAGGAAATCTCACTCCTCGGACAAATCGTGAATAAACATCCAGATTTTTTGACGATTGTAAAAGAGCTTTTGAAGCTTGAAGGCTTGGAACGATTGAGATACACTTCTCCCTATCCGACCTACTATTCTGACGAACTTCTCGCCTTGCATGAAAATGAGCCGAAGCTCTGTCCGCATATTCATATCCCATTTCAGTCAGGTTCTACGCCGGTTTTGAAGAAGATGTTTCGTGGCTATAGTGCCGAGCAGTGCTACGAGTTTATAGACAAGATCAGAGCTTTGAAAAGACCGATTTCTATCACGACCGATATTATCCTTGGATTTCCAGGAGAAACTGAGGAGGATTTTCAAGAAACTTTAAAGCTGACGGAATATGGGCGTTTTGATATGATTTATATGGGAATTTATAGCAATCGTCCAGGGACTTTCGCAGATAGGAAATATCCTGATGACATCCCTTATGCAGTGAAGCACGAGAGACGAAGCAGACTTAATGAGCTTTTGCATCGCATTTCTGAAGAAAATAATCAACAAGAAATCTGATCCCAAAGACTGATGATGATCAACGAAATCAGCAATCAATGGGACCTTTACGGTTATACAGACAATATGAAGCAGATCACTGTTAAAGCAAGTGAAAAAACTACTCAGCTCAAGCCAGGAATGCTTGTCCCTGTAAGAATTACCAAAGGAGTGGTCTTTAAGCTAGAAGGAGAAATTTTAGGGGAAAATAATAAAGAAATTTAGACATTTTTTTCCTAAAGATTGCTTTCCTTGCAAACAAAAGGCGAATCCCTACACTCCAGTCAGTTTTTTAGTTTTTTTCTTTTCTTGATGCAAAAAATTCTCAAAGGACTCACGGTCTACAAAATTTGATACGGAGGCATCGGAATCGCAAGCTTGCCAGATGGTAAGAAGGTTCTCATCAAGGTGGTGCTTTGCCTGGAAGTATCGTAGATGTTCGCGTAGTAAAATCAAGAAAAGACTATGTAGAAGCTCATTTGCTTGAGATAAAAAAACAGAATTCAGAACTCCTTTCTGGGAAAGCAATTTGTCAGCATTTTTTCTCTCCTTTTATGCAGGGGCAGGATTCTGAGCTTCAGGCGTATCAAATTGGTTGTTGAGGTTGTAAATGGCAGGTAATGAACTATGAATCCCAGCTCAATCTTAAATCGGAAATCGTAAAAGATGCATTCTGAAAGCTCGCAAAGAAGCAAGAAATCTGATTTTTACCGATTGTGGCTTCTCCTCTGCAAGAGGGCTATAGAAATAAAATTGAGTTCAGCTTTGGGGTTTACAAGCAGCTGGAGGAGGCTTTCAAAAAGGCAAAAAAAGGCTGATCCTCAGAAGAAGAGTTGCTTGCTCAGGGGATGAAAAAGTATGCGATAGATTCCAATTTTAACCTTGGTTTTCACAAGCAGGGGGAGTTTAGCAAGATCGTGGATATTTCCGCTTGTGGACTGATTTCTCAGAAGGCGAATCAGATTTTTTCTCATTTAAAAGCTTTGTGTAAGGATTCTGGGCTTGCGGTCTATGATCAGAAGACACATCAGGGATTTTTCCGCCACCTTGTGATTAGAGAAGGGGTGAACACCGGTCAAACGCTCGTGAATCTCTCCGTTTCAGATAATAACCTTGCTTCTCACGAGCAAACTCAGCTCCGAGAGCAGTTTTTGGAAAAGTTAAAAACTGATCCTTTTTTGCAAGAGCAGGTGTCTACTTTTGTGATCAGCTATAATAACGGTTTGGCTGATATCGTTCGTAATTCCGAAACCGAAATCAAGACATTCCGAGGCGAAGGAATGATTTATGAGAACTTGGATTTCTCTGCTTTTATGGATACTAATCCTGACCAAGAAAGCGAGGCGATCACGGTAAATTTCAGAATTTCTCCTTCTTCTTTTTTTCAGACCAATACGCTTGGTGCACAAAGGCTGTTCTGAACTGCGATGAAAATGATTGGGCATATTGAGGGGAATGTGCTGGATCTCTACTGTGGGGCGGGAAGTATCGGGCTTTCTCTGCTCAAAATGGGGATTGGAAAGGAGCTTGTGGGCGTGGAAATCGTGAAAGAGGCGATCATAGATGCTCGACATAATGCAAAAATCAACGGTTTGGAAGCAAAGAGCTTTTTCGTGGCTTCCCCTGCGGAAAAAATGCTCATCAATTTCCCAGAGCTTAAAGAGAAAATTCAGAATGTTGGCTTGGTGGTGATTGATCCACCGCGTGAGGGATTGCACCCGAATGTAATCAAGTATTTGGCAGATTTGAAGCAGCAGTATGCGTTTAAGTTGCTGTATATTTCGTGTAATCCGATCACGATGGCGAGAGATATTGAGCTATTGGTAGAGGAGGGCTTTAGTTTCAAGCAGGTGCAAGGGGTGGATATGTTTCCACACACTCATCATATTGAATGTATTAGTGTGTTAGGATAGAGATTTATTTTGTATCTTTCTATGGAAACTTGTTGGATTTTAGATGATCAATATGGCGAAAAGATTTATAAAGAAATCAGATATTTTTTCCCTGATTGGGATTATCCAGTAAAAAAGAACATAATAAACCCGCTTGAGTTCATAGATAAAATTCAGAATTGAGCCATTATTTTGCTTGATAACTATTTTCCCTGAAAATGATGGGAAGAAGCTCTAGGAGATATTTTCTTAAAAGAACTTATGCAAAAGAAGAAAAAAGTCAGAATTGTATGTATTTCTGACTATGGAGAAAAGTTATTGGAAATGTATGATAATTGGGAAACGGCTTATAAACACTGATATATTATTGGATTTGTAAAAAGTAAAGACTGATTTGAAATAGGTGAATTATTTTTGTAGAAATAGCTATTATTAGAATTTTTAAGTAGCTATTAAACAACCTCCACTTTCCCCTCATTCCTAACGAAACAACCTTGCCTTTCACCATTACTCTAAGCTCACCAAAAAGGTAAAATCAGACTTCCGACCTTTTGAAACCACCTCTCACTCTTGGACGAGAAAAATTGGATGGAAGAAAACACAAATTATCTTATTTTCAAAACCATAAACGCTTGCTTTTCCTTCGTAAAATACTACACTTTCTTCCATTTAGTAGTAAAAACAGATGAAAAAACTATGACTTTTCCTTTTATGATGGATTTCCTTTTTTGGGATTACTTTTGCAAATGAGATTAATCCTCTTCAACTCCCAAAATTTCAATATTTTGTGAATGATTATGCTGGCGTTCTTAGCCAAGAAGAAAGTGAAACACTGAACCAGCTCGCAGAAGCAACGGAAAAAGCAACAAAACATCAAATAGTCACGGTTCTCTTTCCTCATAGAGAAGGAAATGAGCTTTTTGATATTGCACTCAAAGCTTTTAATGACAATGGTATCGGAGATAAGGAAAGGAATGATGGACTTTTACTCGCAATTGCTACTGAAGAAAAGAAAATCAGAATTATGGTTTGATATGGATTGGAGTGAGAAGTTCCTGATCTTGTAGCAAGTAAAATTATTGAAAACCTGATCAGACCTGAAGTAAATAATTGAAATTTTTATCAAGCAGTGAAGAATTTTTATAGCTTCTTTACCGATGTAAACCTAAAGACTGAGATTGAACAATCAATTCCTAAAGAAAAATATTTCGATTCCGATACGATTCTTTTCGTGATTGTTTTGATTTTTGAGATAGTATTCTTCACGTTCTGAGGAAGGAAGTCCTGAAAGAGCCATTGGCGACTGAGTTCCTCAAGCTCTTGAGGAGGATCTAACTCATCAGGAGGTTTTTCTGGAGGATGAGGACGCTCATGAGGAGGAGGTGCTGGAGATTAGCTTGTACTTTAATGAAAAAAAGATATAAAAAATCTGACTTTTTATTTTCTTTATGAATATTGTCATGAAAAAATGGATTCTTTGGGGAGGACTGGTTCTCGTTCTTTTAATGATCTTTTCTGTCGTAATAGAGCAATACAATAGCCTAGTAAAGCTTGATGAGTCTGTAAAAACCCAGTGGGGACAAGTTGAATCTGTTTATCAGAGAAGAGCAGATCTCATCCCGAATATCGTTGCTACAGTCAAAAAAGAAGCGAATTTTGAACAAGAAACTTTGAAACAGGTCGTAGAAGCAAGGGCATCTGCCACACAGCTAAATGTAAGAGCAGATAATGCTCAGGATTTTGCAAAATTTCAAGCAGCACAATGAGAACTTTCCCAAGCACTAGGAAAACTCTTAATGCTTACTGAAAACTACCCTACTCTTCAATCTAATAAAGCCTTTAGCGATCTAAGAGTTCAGTTAGAAGGAGCAGAAAATAGAATTGCTGTAGAGAGGATGAATTATAATACCGCAGTTCAAGCTTATAATACTGAAATGAGGTCCTTCCCTATTTCTCTAGTAGCGAAGAGTTTTTGATTTGAAAAAGCCAATCTCTTTGAGGCAAATAAAGGTGCTGAAGTTGCTCCTGTAGTGGAACTTTAAGTCATCATTGATAAAAGAAGAAAAAGCCTGATGAATATTCAGGTTTTTTTAATTGAATAAAAAGAAAAAGAATAAGAAGTGATTGAATTTCTCAGCTCTTTTTTTATACTTGATTAGATGAAAAATTCTTACTTTTACAATCTCTTAAATATGTTCCAACTCAAATCTTCTTATCAACCTGCTGGTGACCAACCCAAAGCAATCGCTCAGATTTCTGAAGCTTTTGACCAGGGGAAAAGTAAAATTACCCTCCTTGGTGCGACAGGAACCGGGAAAACCTTTACTATGGCGAATATCATCCAGAAAGTTCAGCAACCGACCTTGGTTATCTCTCACAATAAAACCCTTGCTGCGCAGTTAGCAACAGAATTTAAGGCGTTTTTCCCTGATAATGCGGTACATTATTTCGTTTCCTATTTTGACTATTATCAGCCTGAAAGCTATTTACCGAGTTCGGGAACCTATATTGAAAAAGAGGCAACGATCAACGATGAAATTGAGATGTATAGACTTGCGACGATGGCTTCGCTACTCAGTAGAAAAGATGTAATTGTTGTGGCTTCAGCCTCTTCGCTTTATGGTTTGGGACAGAGTAGATTTTTTGAGGAGAACTGTTTGCAGCTTTATGTTGGGGAAAAGTATGATTTCAACGAACTTAAAAGACAACTTCTCCATATGCAATATAAGCCGATTCATGGGAAGATTGAAAAGGGAATGTTTGAAATGAAAGGCGATATTTTGGAGATTTTCTCCTCTACGGAAAGATGTCTGTATCGTTGCTTTTTTGATGAGGAATTTTTGGAGAGGATTGAGATGAGAGATGCCCAGAGTTATGAACTCAAATCTCCAGTACAGAAAGCGATGATCCGACCTGCGACTCAATACCTCCAAGATGTATCAGATTTAGAAACTATTCTCCAACAGATGAATGCTGAAAAGGAACTTCGCGTAAAGGAATTTGAGAAAATGGGTATGGCGATTGAGGCAGAGAGGATCAAAAAAAAGGTGGAATACGATATCAGAATGATCAGAGAAACCTGATTCGTGAATGGGATTGAGAATTATTCCCTCTATTTTGACCAAAGATTACCAGGGCAACCACCGAATACGATTTTTGATTATTTCCCAGAGGATTTTTTGCTGATCGTAGATGAATCGCATATAACGATCCCTCAGCTTAGGGCGATGGCTCAGTGAGATAGGGCGAGAAAAAACAATCTGATTCGTTATGGATTCCGCTTGCCGTCTGCGATTGATCATAGACCTCTCAGGTTTGAAGAATTAGAGGCGACTCTAGGGCGAAAAGAGCTTGATGAAGTTGCTTTAGATGAAGCTGCTGCCGATTTGGAACTCGTTTCTGATGCACATCAGCAGGTTTTAGCTTCACAAAAAGAAGAAAAAAAATCTGACTCCTCCCTCCTCAATCGTGAAGCGAGAAAAGTGAATCAGCATTCCGTTCTGAGTCAAAAGATCAAAAAAGGGGCGAAATCTATCTTCCTCTCAGCCACTCCTGCGGAATATGAACTTGAGCTGTCTGAGCAAGTTGTAGAGCAAATTATTAGACCGACTGGGCTTTTGGATCCGATTACTTTTGTCTATCCAAAATCTGGGGATTATCAGCTTTTATTGGATTCTTTGCCAAAATTGCTGGAGAAAAAGCCCTATCTTCAGCAGTTCCTTGATCAGCAGGAAGAAAAGAAAGCAGGAACTCTGAATTTTGAGGACTTTTTCAGTGATGAAAATCAAAACAACGATTAGCTCTTGACAATTCATAGAAGATATTTATTTCTTCTCATAACTTATGAATACTATAAAAGTAAGGAAATATAAATAATACATAACATTTTATTCTTACTGCTATTACTATCTATGATGAAAAAATTGCCCCTTGTATTAGAACGACTAATCAAAATATTCTTTTGGTGATTGCTTTTACAATTTTTTCTTCAAACTTTCGTTACGTATAAGCTTGGGTGGTCAGATGGCATCTGGAATGTTATTTGGCTTTGGAAAGAAATTTTTATTCTGATTTTTCTCTGATGTGTTGGGTTTTGAATCTATGATAGGATCAAAAAAGAAGGAAAAGAAAAGATGTTTTCGCGCTTCCACTCAACAGAAGTCTTCAGATTTTTAATCACCTTTTTAGTAACGTGTGGACTGACCTTTCTCCTAGCAGTAGGAATTCAAAAAGTTGGCTTATGAACGTATATTCTTTCATTTAAATATGACCTCTTAGCTTTTCTGATTTTCTTGCTTGGAATCGGATTAGTTTGGCTCTTTCCACTAGAACATATAAAATTCCACAAACGATACCAAAAAATTCTGAAATTCGTAATCTGGGGAGGCTTTATCTGGTGGGGAATTATCTTTCTAATCCCGAACTCGTTAAGACATTTTGGCTATTCTGCTCGTAATTTTGAAGGTTCACTCGGTACGAATCCACCTGCTGTGTATTATTCTCAGATTAATCAAGGATTTACGAGGAATCAATTTCTCTTTGAAAGACCACTTGGACTCTGATTTTTTCTTACTGCATTTCGACCTCTCTTTGCACTCATGTATCTCAGATTCCGCTCTAGAAAAGAACAAATTCGATGGACTTTAGGATTTTGAATATTAACGTTTTCAACGCTTTCAAGAGCAGCACTAGGAGTTTGGCTCCTGCAAACTGCCTTTTAATTTTTTTATATCAATATTTTTTTCTTTGCCAATATAAAATGCTTCTAAATTTTTTAAAAACTGATTTTCTATATCTGAATTCCTTCTTTTATTGTCCTCCTTGCAGGACTTTGGCATTTTAGGGGAATTTTTACCAGAGAACATTCAAATACGGGCCATCTCGTCCTTTTGGAAGAAGGGATAAAAATCTGAATGCAGAACCCATTCTTCTGACGATGAGCAGGCTATTCAGGTCCAGCATCTCACCAATTATGTTTTAGATCTGAAGATAATCCAAGGTGTGAACTCATTAAAGAGATTAACCAAAAATACGAAATTTCTACCTATGGCTACAATCCAGAGAATCAGTATGTTCAGATTTTTATGGAATATGGATTCATAGGGCTTTTACCTCGGCTCTTTTGTTTCTTGTGGCTTATCTGGGTAGGACTAAAAACCATCAAACCTTTACTCCTTGAAATGAAAAAAGGAAAAAAAGCTGACCAAAAAATCATCAATCAGCTTGCTCTTTTGTGTGCATTTGGGTTAGGAATGTTTGGACTCGCACTGGAAGGTTTCGTTTTGCATAGCTTCGTAGACAGAATGATCGTCTATCCGTTTATGCTTCTATATGGACTGAGCTATGGAAGTGTAAACAAAGAACAGAATAGTGCTTAAAATTTCTCTATAATTTTTTCTCTAGATGAAGTAATTTTTTGGTAGATAAAAGATATTTCTATGACCTCATCTCCTGTTTTTTGCACTCAGCAAGTTGTAGATAATAAGGAGGTCTTCAAAAATGACGATATTGTGTGATTTCTCTTATTCTGTAACCCACTCCAGACTGCTCTAACCTTTTCCCTTTTATATCAAAGATTCCTTTACTGCTTGAAGAGCCAAGTGTTTTCACATAGCTTTTACCATATCTCATAAAGGGAGCACTAACGACCATTTCTATATGATAAATAGGATTATGCTTTTTTGATCATGGTTTCTGATCCCAAAACATAAAATCTCCCCTTCTAATCTGATTTTTACTAATTTTTCTGCTATGAGATGAAAACATTGCAGCAGTAAAACGAGAGGGGAACACTACTCATAGCTGAGAAAATATTGAATACCAAAATCCTGAACAATCAAATCAATCTTCTCCAATTCCTCATCGCACATAAGGAGAAGTAATCTTTTGATCAGCACGTTCAATAACTAAAGTAATCAAATCATCTTCCATTATTTTATGGAAAAAATAAAAGCACCATTTCTTTTATACTTTTTTGAAGAACATCTTCAAACGGAAAAATATCTTATCCTACAGCGTAAAAATGACTTTTAAAAACTTTTGTAGATTTCATATATTCTTCTAGTTTCTTTGGCTCTGTAGATGCAATTCAAGCAACCTTGATATAGGGATCTAGTACCATCCGTTCTCCATTTTTATCTCTAAAAGCTACTGCCCTATGCCCATATCCAGATTTAGAATCAGGAAAAATATCAGCTACATTCACTCCTTTCATAGCATCAAAATCTGAAATCGAGAGTGGAGACCAATTTCTTTTAGGTCTTTCCTCTATTTTAGATGCTGGCAAAGAAGATTGATATTCTTTTTCTGTTGGTTTAGTAGTAGAAGCATCCCATGCATTACCTGAAGGGAAAGTTAATCAAAACTGCTGTGCATTAAATTTAGCCGTTGCTGCACAAAGTGTTACTCCAGTTTTAGGATTCCTACGAAAAGGAGAAGACTGAATTTTTGTAGCATCAAATCCTTCTATATTTCATAGGTTTTCTTTTTTTTCAGAGGAAGGAATGACTTTTGTGGCCGATTTTGTAGTTTCCTCTGAATTAGCAGCCTCTAAAGTTGAAGATTCTTTTTCTGAAGTTAAATCTGAATCTTGAGGAGTTGATTCAGACTCTTGAAATTGTGATTCAGACTCTATTGAAGGGGTCAAAATCTGATTTTTTAAATCCGCAATTTCTTGCTCAGTAGCAGCATTATTAAGCTTCTCTCTAAAATTTTTTAGATCTCATGAAAGTCAAGAAAGAGAATTTAAAGCCTGCTCTACTACTGCATCATGGATACCATCAGTAAATCCCTCATCCATAAGATAATCTACCACCGAATCTCTTCCGATAGAAAGGAATAGATCTGATTTTTCTTTTTCCATTTTTTTTATATATTCTTCTGCTAATTCTTTTTTGAGAGTCAGCAAATTTTCTGAAGTCTCCGAGAAATCAGATTTATCCATTATAGAAGAAAACATATCTTGGGCCGCTTCTAAAAAAGTCATAATCATTTAAATAAGGGAATAAAATATTATCAGGTTGAGATTATTTATATCTTCCTACATACTTAGGATGATATGCAAAGATTAAGGAGCCTCCCTTTAATTTTTCCATAATCTCCATCGGCTTTACATCCATTGGCAAAATAAAGCATCATTCAGATTTTTTCATTTCTCCATAATGGATAAAAATCCCACGATCTGAAGCATTATTATTTATCCTCTCAAGTCAATCTAGTCTTAACCCCATCCAACGCTTATGACTTGCTAAAACAATTTCATCAGGTGTTTTAAAAGCTCACAAACTAGACTGTAAGGATCAAGATTCATTTGAAAAACTGACTGGTACTTCTCCTTCTCAAGAACCTTTACCATGTCAGACAGGAACAGTATATTCTACTTTTTTTGAAAGTAAATTAATCACATAAAATCTGTTTTTACTTCTTCATCTAGAGAAATCCACAACGGTAAGATAATTTTTGTTTTTTAATAAAGTCTTTCCATTAGTATCATCAACCAAATTCAGATAAGCATGCATTGCACACCTAAAAGCGTTTAAATCTGGTTTTTCAGCTCACCGTAACTGCGAATACAAGTTATTTATGTATGACTCCCTTAATATATCTTTTTTAAGAAAATCCAAATCATTCTTACTCTGCAACAGAAGATTCTCGATATCTCAACTTGATTGATACTCACTATTATTAACTTTATCCATATCTCGTAACCATTAAGATATAAAATTACGATCTTAAGCAATAGACTGATTTATTTTTTTATACTTCTCTCCTATAATTTTTGATGAAGCTAAATATTTATTATCTGGATAATAAGCAAAAAGTAAAGAGTCCCCCTTCAATTTATTCATAATCTTATCAGCTTCCTGCTGTGACATTTGAAGAGTAAAGCAACCTTCAGATTTTAATCCACCTGGATGCATATAAATTCCCCTATTATTAGCATTATCATTAGAATCTTCAATCCCATTCATTCTTAATCCATACCAAGATTTAGTATGAGCTTTAGTAATCTCTGATGGTGTTCTATAAAACCCAAGACTAGACTGACGACTTCCTAAAGCATCAGAAAAATTCTTGGCAAACTCATCACCTGAATTTTTTCCATGTCCAACCGAAAGAGAATTCTCGATAGTTTTCGTTTCCATATTAATAATAAACATTCTTTCCTGTTTATTAGATTTAGAAAAATCTACAACTGTAAGATATTTTGGGTTCTTAAGCTCAGATTTTAATTTTTCATAGCCATAAAATGCCAAAGAAAAAGCCTGAATATCTAGCTTTTCCTTCCCTTCAAGTCTTACGCCGGGCTTCTTGCCCTGCAGGAAGTAGACGG
>ERZ772909.1017-NODE-1017-length-16147-cov-4.643674_pt1 | contig 16147 bp, 19 predicted proteins | sample MGYA00511137_ERZ772909 | MGnify/ENA primary metagenome ERZ772909 (study PRJEB29015, sample SAMEA2738095) | human oral metagenome | biome: human oral; feature: human-associated habitat; material: saliva | place: China | collected 2270 ... | reverse complement strand
GAAAACTAGTTTTGTTCGCTTTTTATATTTGAGGTCGGACTTTTGTCCCAGCCTCTTTTTTGGCGTGATTGGAGCAATTATGATATAATAAAAAAACAAAAGTTTAGTGATTAAATTATTTGTTTTTCAAATAATAATGAGGGTTCTGGTTGATGAATAATGTTGGAAAAAGAATAGAAGAGTTGCGCAAACAAAAAGGTTTGAGCCGTCCGGCCTTTTGTGATGATGAGTCTGGTTTGTCTGTCCGCCAGTTGGCACGTATCGAAAAAGGAGAGTTTCATCCCACTCTGAAAACTCTGGAGCATATTGCAGAAAAATTGGAGATTCCAGCCTATATCCTCATGCCTGACTATCAAGAGTTGCCTGAGCGTTATAAGGAAATCAAGTATTTTCTGCTTCATCACCCCGACTATGGAGATAAGAAGCTGCAAGAACAAAAAGATGCGTATTTTGATGAAATCTTTGAGGACTTTTATGAGAATCTCCCAAGAGATGAGCAGATAATGATCGATTGCTTGCAGGCGATTGACCAGGTGCGGGCAGGCCAAAATTCATTATATGGTCAAGGTGTGTTGGAGAATAGTTTTGACAGTCTAGTCGACGTAGAACCGTTTCATACTAGTACATTATTGAAATCAAGACTTTATTTTCTCTGTGCATTAATGGATGGATTGAATTCAGGATTTATAAAAGAAACTACGCAAGAAGAAATTGTTCTTCTATTTAAAAATCTATGTCATCAAATAGAAGAAACTGAATTAGAAGATTTATATTTATTGCGGGATGCTCTGTTTGCAGCACTGTGCTGTTTGGAGCTTGTTGGAGAGTTCTCCTATTTCAAGATGGCAGTAGATAAGTTAAATTATATTATGAATAGAACCCGAGATTTCCAAAAGAAACCATTAATTTTAATGGTTGAGTGGAAATATTATATTCAGTGTGATTTTAATGAGGCAAATCGTAAGTATAAAGAGGCGAAAATGGTTGCTCAAATATTTGGAAATGAGGAATTGATAACGAGTCTTGATGGAGAATGGAAAGAAGATATAAAAAAATATATTCAATAATTTGTGAATAGTGGCAGAAATGTCCTGATATACTAAAATTTTTGGCAAGATTTGATATTCTTGTCAATTTTTTTTATTTTGTTCGGATTTTACTATCTATTTATTAAAAAAATAGTGACATTTCTGTCATTGGTGATTTTTTGTTGCGCTGATATAATTATTCTTGTAAATAAGACATCAGGAAGGGAATGATAATGTGTGAAAAAGTTATTGACGTACAAAATATTAGTAAAAAATTTGGAAAATCTAGTGCTTTACAAGATGTGTCCTTTTCGATTAGTAAAGGTGAAATATTTGGATTTTTAGGTCCATCTGGTTCGGGAAAAACAACAATGATTAACATTTTAACAGGCCAGTTGCATTCTGATAGTGGTAATTCAACTATTATGGGTAAGAAATCAGATACATTATCATCTAAGCAATTAAAACAAATTGGCCTGGTCAGTGACACGGGAGGCTTTTATGAAAAGATGACTCTATATAACAATCTTATCTTCTATAGTAAGTTTTATGGAGTTGAGAGATATCGAGTAGATGACCTTTTAAAAAAGGTCGGCTTATATGATAGTAGAAATAAGATTTCTGAGAAATTATCCACGGGTATGAAGCAACGGATGTTTCTAGTTAGAGCTCTTATTAATCAGCCACGAGTTCTTTTCCTTGATGAACCCACTTCTGGCCTAGACCCAACCACATCACAGACAATTCATGAACTAATTATAGATTTAAAAGAATCTGGTGTGACTATCTTTTTGACAACACACGATATGAATGAGGCAACATTATTATGTGATAATCTCGCCTTGCTTAGTAAAGGTGAATTGGTTGAAATAGGAAAACCTTCTGAACTTATTCAGAAATATAACGTAGATAAAAAAGTAAGAATTACCTACATTGGTGGTACTCAGCAGAATATTTCTTTTTCTGAGTTAGAATCAATATTAGTAAATGACATAGACAAAATTGTTGCAATTCACTCCTGTGAACCGACTCTTGAAGATATTTTTATTACATTAACGGGAGGAAAGTTAGATGTTTAAGCGACTATCAGCTCTGTTATGGTTACGTTTTCAGATTATTTTTTCAAATAAAAGTATTTTACTTCAAATTTTAATGCCTTTTGCCTTCGTATATTTTTATAAATATCTTTTAGATATGCAAACTAGAGGTGGTGAACAAGAATCATTATTGGTATTAGCAATTTGTCTACCATTTTCTTTGGCAATGGCTGTTGGAAATCCTATTACTGTAATTTTGTCGGAGGAAAAGGAAAAAAAGAACTTAAGAACGCTCTTAGTTAGTGGTGTAAAAAGGTCTGAGTATCTTGCATCAACTTTAATTTTACCATTTTTTTTAACTCTAATAATTATGGGAGCGGTACCACTTATTTTAGATATTTCAATTGATAATCTATTCAACTATAGTGTAGTTGTTATTTCGACCTCTATTGTTATTATTTTACTATATCTTTTCTTAGGATTAGTAACTAGAACTCAAGTTGAAGCTCAGATTGTTAGTATTCCTGTAATGCTTTTAGTAGCCTTTTTACCTATGTTATCCAATTTAGATCAGAGTATATCTAAATTCGTTGATTATAGTTTTATGGGATTATTCACAGAATATTTGACAAAATGGAAAGTGTTTTCATTGGGAGAATCGTTACAAATGTTTATGTGTTTAATAATTTGGATTATTATTTTAATCTTTTGTAACTATTTTATTGTTAAGAAAAAAAATCTCATTTAATCATTTTTTGAAGGAGGCAATATAATGATTTTAGTTATTATAATTCCAAGTGTTTACTTTGCAAAATTATTTTTTAAATAGAATGTAACATGTTGAATCAATGTCCTATATTTTGAAAGATTTTGTTAGTAATATTTTTTAAAATTCATAATAACTATTTTATAAATAGGTGAATTCTAATAAGAATCATAATAGAATTCATTTTGCATTGTGATTCTTTGAAATAAAATAAAGAATTGGAGAAAAAATGATTGGATTAAATTTTGTATACGAAAAAGATGAATTACTTTATTCTTTAGACGTGCATGTTGAAGTAGGAGAACAATTTAGTCTGGACTATTTAGACTTTGATAATCAGAGTTTTGAAGATGTTATTGACTACATGGAATTTTTGGAGTTTGAACAGTACTATTTTGTTGCTTTAGAAGAAAATGTTCGTTTGAAACGTTTAGTTACTTATTTATCAAACAAAGTTACATACCCTATAGGTATTATTGAGTGGAATGATTTTGAAAAGTTATTACCTAGTGAAAAAATAACAAGTTTGCAAAAAACTTTAGAAAATCATAATGTATATAAAAAGCTAACAGAATTAAATACAGAAGTGGTTCTAAAAAATGGTTACAGAGCATTTAGGAGCGCTGTATATCCTAACTTGACCAAAGGTTTACTAAAGCATTTACTTGTTGATCAATTGGATGAGTTTTTAAACGATAATAAAGAGTTGCTTCTTCATTTTGCGGTTAACAGTGCAATCTATTCTGATGAGCAATCTAATTCTTCAAATATTCCAACTATTATTAAATCATTAGCTGATTTTAAAGACGAGATTTTTGATGAAATTACGGCAAATAAACTAAAAAATACCATAGATTATTTTTTGAATTCAGGTCAGGTAACCTTGAAAAATAAAGTTTTAGACTATGGTATTTTAATGGGGATGTCAAAATTTAACTCCTTGATTTTTAAAGGTGGACAATTCTATCTTGATTCGGCAGCAAATATTTTGATTGGTTACTCTGGTGAAACTTATCAAAAATTATTTAATGAAGCTAGTATGAAATTAAATAAACAAGGAACAGAAATCCTCCCTGAGATTAGCTATTTATTTTTTATGTTGATCGCTATTAGCCAGCAATATAGCAATATGGAATTTGTCACTCCTTATAATAATTACTATATTCCAGGAGTTGCTCCCAATACGGTTCCATTAGGTTGGATAGCATTTAAGAATCTAAATAATTGTTTCGCTTATAATCTTCAAAATGGCCGTTTATTTAAAATTAATCAATTAGTTTTTGAACAACTTGAGTACATCATTAAAGAACAACTTCCCGAAAATGATACAGTGACACAAGGTGTTATGGAGGTTTTAAAATCTTATGCCAAATGATTTCATTCATAAAAAATTTCAAAAAAAATCAAAGAAACTTGAAGTTATTGATAACTTATATGAAGATGATACTTTTTCTGAATATTACAAACTAGTTACTGATCAAGACAGTGTCTTAGAAAACGATATTGATATTTATAAACGATTCTTTGATAAGTCTGAATCAGTTTTAGAGATTGGTAGTGGAACAGGACGTATTTTCAACAACTTGTTTAAACATGGATATAATATCTATGGTCTAGAACCTTCTACAGAGATGTCTAAGTATATTGATAAAAATGCTAGAAACAGAATTTACCCATTAACACTACAGGATATTAAGTATCTGCCTAAAAATGATATTGAAGTAATTATTATTCCAGCAACTTCAGTGTCTTTATTTAGTTTAAATGATTTAGAAAAGTTTTTGAAATATGTCCAGAAACATCAGGTCTCGGTTAAACGAATTATCTTTGATTTCTTAAAAGAAGACTTCTTTAAGGGGGCTATGGATGCTATTCAGAGTTATACTCTCGGTTTAGAAAAATTTTATTATGTTAATTTTTGGGATAAATCTGAAGAGAGGATTATTTACAATCTCGTTAATTCTAAAAAAATTGGAATTTCAGTTAAATATATTTACTCACATAAATCTATACAAGATCTTTTTGAAAAATTGGGAATTACATTTAATATCATTCTAGATTCGGACTCCTATACTATGATTGAGGGGAGATTTAATGAGCACTAATAATTTATTAATCATAGGTTCGGAAAGCCATGTTTGTCGAGATTATATAGCAAGATACAATAACTATTACAATCAAATTATTGGTATTGACTTTCCGAAGGAATCTAGTTACTTAGAATATTATCTATCAGTAGATTTTTGCAACGATACATCTTATGAACAAATAGAAAGATTTCTATTTAATTTAGATATGAAATTTTCACAGATTATTTTTGCTTCTGGTATTAACCATATGAATGATGTTTTTGGAGTAACGACGAGTGATTGGGATAGAACTTTTGATGTAAATGTCAAAGCAGCACTTTTTTCTCTAAAGGCAGCTTATGATTATTTCAGTAATCAAACTGCTATTGTTTTTATTGCTTCACAAAATGGAGTTGTTGCACATGATCAGAGAATTGATTATGGAACATCTAAGAGTGCTTTGATTCATTTGGCGAAAAATCTATCTGTTGATTATGCCAAAGTTGATGACAAAGATTTACGAGTAAATACACTGTCTCCTTCTTATATACAGACAGAAGAGAATAAAGATTTGTTAGCTTCTTATTTTGGAAAGCGTTTATTAGCAAAAATACCTTATAAACAATTTGTCTCTCTTGAAGATGTTAGTCACGCTCTTCATTTTTTAATTGGCAACAATAGTAAGTCGATTAGAGGACAAAACTTAATTTTGGACTATGGATATACGATTATTTAGAGAGGATATGATATGGTTCAAACTATTAAAGAATGTCAAAATATTCAATACGGTATTTTGGATGAAAAACGATGGTTATATAATATCATAAACGATAGAATGGTGGTTTCAAAGCAGCCGTTAGAAACTTATTTAGAGGAAATTAATGAACCCTCCAATCCCTTGTATGATTTTTATCACTCGTCATATAAACGTGGGACTATGATGAACTTTCACCTTTTTAGAGTTATTTGGGACAGTTCTAAAATTGATTTTTTTCACAAAACAACATTATTTTTAATAAATAAATATTTGATATTTGTAATGATGATGCTTAATGTCCTATATTTACCACAGTTTATTGATAAATCTAGTTTATCTGCGGAACAATTTTCGTTAAATCAACTTCCAATATTTGAATTAATTGCGATTTATTTTACCATGGTAGCAGTTATTTTACCTTTACATGAATACGCTCATTTCTCGGTATATTATAAATATTTCCAACCTCCTAAAATAACTTTTGGTTTTGCGATACGTTACTTTTCAATGCCAGTTTTTTTCATAAAAGTTCCTTTCTATAAATTATTATCAAACAAGAAAAAAAATGAACTGATCATGGCAGGTATAAAATTTCAAGTGGTAATTTGGTTCTTACTGAGTGTGATTCATATGGTGTCTCCTTCTAGTTTTGTTAGCTCTATGCTAGTAGTTAACATAGGTTTAATCGCCACAAATCTACTTCCTTTTTTAAAATTAGATGGTTACTGGTATATTAGCAATATATTGAAAGTAGACGATTATATGGGCTATTTTAAAAATATGTTTTTAAAAAAAGTAGCTTTCCGGCTTGATATATTTATATTAGGAATTTTAAATTATATTTTAATAATACTGTCTATCTTTGGTTTTACTTATGACATTGTCAAACTTTTTATTTGAAAAGGAGAAATGTATGCAACATTATGCTTTTTTAAACGGTGATTATACAGACAAAACTTTATACAATATTAATCCTGTTTGTGCTGAAGGAAGTTATTTATACAATAAGCAAAATCGTAAATATTTAGATCTTAGAAGTGGCCTTTGGAATACATCTCTAGGGTATGAAAAAGAATTATATCAGCAAGTTTCAGATAGTTTTGCTAAAATATTAGAAAACAAATTACCTTATATAGATATCAATTCTTTTTATAATAAGAGTTATGATGAAGTGGCCCAAAAATTATTAAAACTTACAGGGAAATCATTTAATAGGGTTATTTACACTAATTCAGGATCTGAGAATACCGAGCTATCTTTAAAAATTGCAGGCTATCTTAATAAAAAATCATCTAAAAATAAGATTTTAACATTTAAGGATTCTTATCACGGAACTTTCTTTGGTGGAGTTTCTGTTAGTGGTATTGATCAAGAAATTAATTCTTCGTTTTATCCTAAATATGGAGAAGTGACATTTATTGACTATCCTAAAAACTTAGAAGATGAAAAACGTATACTAGAGGAATTAAAGAGAACTACTACTTTTTATGATGTCATGGTTATTGAGCCAATCTTAGCTTCTGCTGGTGTCTACTGTGCTAGTATAGAATTTTTTAATAAACTATTACAAATCTTAAAAGAAAATAAAGTACTCACAATTTTTGATGAAGTAGCAACTGGCTTCTTTAAAACAGGAACTTCTTTCTTTTTTCAACATTTGTCAGAAGTTCCGGACTTATTGTGTTTGAGCAAAGCATTAAATAATGGAATTGTTCCTTTTGGATGTGTTTGTATCAATAAGGAGTTGGACGCTAAACTTCAAAAATCAGATCGAACAAAGGAACATTTTTCAACACAAAATGGAAATTTATTAGGGATAGCTTCAGCAGATGTTGTTCTAGGTTATTATATTGATAACAAAAAAATAATTGAAGAAGCCGCGGAAAGTATTTCAAAATTAATTCGGGATATTTTTGACTCACAAGGTATAAGTTACCGTAATATAGGAGTTATGACGACAGTAAGAACAAATACAGGTTATGCGCTTAAACTTGTAAAAGAATTAGAAAATCTAGGAATTCTAGTTTACCTTTATACTAATAGTGAAGAGGAAGGGCTCTCTATTATGCCTCAGTTTAATATCGATAAAACTATTTTGAAAAAGGCATTGACAATGATTGCTAAAAAAATTTCGAAAAATCAATGAAAATTGATAACTGATTGTAAAGGAGGTGATAGGATGTGAAGTTAATTTAGATAGTATTGGATGGATTTATTGAAAATAAATTTTAGAAATTATAAACTTAGAAAAATACTATATTCAATGATATTTGAATATTAAGTTGATTCATGGAAAAAATAGTAAATAAAGGAGTGAATTAATGAGAGGTTTTAAAAATAGTATCAGTAACAAGCTACAAGGTGTTTTTCTAACTATCATTTTGTTAGGCGGTTTAGCAATTGCTTTGGTGGAAAGAAGATTATTGATTTCGTTAATTCTTATCGTGGCTATTATGATTTTATCATTTACAAATATGATATGGCTTAGACAATTAGATCAAAATGTACATTGGGAAAATAGGTCAAAATAGAAATTTAAAGGAGTAATTTTATGGAAATGACAGACAAACATATGAATGAGATATTTTTCGAGGAAGTACCAGTAGATGAGCTTTATGGGAATGCTCGAGATTTCATTGAAGGTTTCGGTGTTGGAATTGGTATTGTAGCTGCTGCTGCAGGAATTGTAGCTTTAACTTAAAGGAGTAATTTTATGGAAATGAAAGATAAACATATGAATGAACTATTTTTTGAAGAAGTAAAAACAGACGAACTTTATGGAGATGGGTGGTTTATTGGAGGTGTTGCAGGTGGTGTTTTAGTTGGCGGAGCTATTTGGGCAGGCATAGTTTTAACTTAAAGGAGGAAGTTTATGGGAATGACATATAAACCATTTGAATAAAAATTAAGATTAGTAGTGGGTAAATCTCCTTCGGTATATTTATCCACTACAGAAATTATAGGGTCAAAAAGTTCCAGAGCCAATCAAGACTTTAGAACTTTTTCAATATACTTGGTTATCGGATATTTACGATAAAATAAAACTTTTGGCAATTATTGTCAAAAGTTTCAGATTGTAGACAAAGTCTTGAGAAAACACATTTCTCAGGGCTTTTTGTCGTTTTTAGGAGTATAATAGAGGTAAGAGGTGCAGCTGATGTTTCATAAAAACCAAGTAGATTTAGAGCGGCAACAGCTGGAAATGTGCATGACAGCCAGCTTTTTCCGCTCCTCTTTGCCAAGCTGGAACTTTTTGAGCCCCAAACTATTGTCATGGACTCTGGTTTTAAGACGCCCAGTATTGCCAAGTTCCTGCTGGACCAGGAGCTAACGCCAGTTCTGCCTTACACCCGACCAAGGGGAGATAAGCACATGTTTCGCCCTAAAGATTTTGTTTATGATGAATACTATGACTGTTATCTCTGTCCGCAAAACCAGGTATTAAGCTACAGCACAACCAATCGTGACGGCTACCGAGAATACAAAAGCGATTCCTCTATTTGTCAAAACTGTCCTCTTTTGACTGTCTGCACCAGAGCTAAGAATCATCAGCGGGTCATCACCCGGCATGTTTGGAAGGATTATTTAGATAGATGTGAAGATATTCGTCATACCTCTGTGATGAAGGAATGGTACAAGCGGCGCAAGGAGACTATTGAGCGAGACTTTGGGACCGCCAAAGAATATCACGGTATGCGCTACACTAGACAGATTGGTAAGGCCAAAATGGAAGATCAGGTTGGTCTGACTTTTGCCTGCCTGAATCTCAAAAAACTGGTGAAAATGATTGCCTAGAGGGGCTTTTTATTTTGCCTGAATCGCAAGATCTTAGCTATATGACTAGTGTACAAGGAAAATCAGATAGAAATGATGAACAAAAAAAGACAAACCACTTCGAGAAAAGTAGTTTGTCTACGGTCTGAAGTTTTTTTATTTTGTTTGGAATTATAGCTTTGGAACGGATATAAAAGAGGACATTTCTGTCATCGGTGATTTTTTGATATGCTGATATAATTATTTTTGTAAACACCACAGCAGGAAGGAAAAAGAAATGTTTAAACTTTTTAGTTTACTAGGCTCTATCGGTGGTTGGTGGGGGTAACTGTAAAAAGTCATGGTATGGTAGAGTTCAAACGAATCAATAATGTACAGACTTATACAGGTGGCGTGCGAGATGTGCTAGTTGTGAGACAGTCCTCTAGTCCATTAATACAAGTGGAGATAAGAGTCAATGGCTATTTGTTAGACTTGATTACAGTTAAAAGAAATATTCTTAGAGTGTATACTTTGAAAAATCTCTCTCCTACTGCAAGAGTTACAGTATCAAATATCACAGAGGGACTTGATATGACCTTGAAACACAATCGTACATTTAGGGATTTTGATTTTTTTGAAAAATTAAAATAGGTTTAAGGAAGAAAAAATGAGAAACAACTATTTATACAGGTTTAACCAATAAGCGCTTTACATATTAGACATTTATATTAATGCACACAGTTTTTATAGATGAGAAAATATATGTCTGTCATTTTGAACTTTATCACATCGGTATTGCCAAATCTTATTTTAAATGGGATTGTGATTATGGGTTCTCTCTATTTTCTAGTAAATATCAGTCTGCCCTTGACATTACTATCTTTCTTACTATTTCCGTTTTTATTATTTGTCATTATTCCGATAAATCATCGGCTAGAAAGTCACTATACAAGCTATCAAGAAGGACTGGGAGACATTTCTAGTCGGATTAGTCATCGTTTCACTCATATCCATTTGATGAAATCCTTCAATGGTGAAAAGAGTGAGGAAGAATCCTTGGCTCACTTTTTTAATCAATTAACCCACAACTTTAAAAAGATTATCGGCTTGTCCTCTATTCAGAATACCTTGTCAAATGGGCTGACCATGACTTTTATCATTTTACTCTTAGTGGTGGCTGGTTTGGAAGTCTCAAAAGGCAATATGACCATGAGTAGCTTGATGACTTTTGTTCTTTATCTTACACAGTTGATTGACCCTATCACAGATATTTCTGAATCTATGACGGATTGGACAGAGTTTCATAGTGTTTCAAATCGTTTAATGGAGATGGTAGAGTTAGATAAAGAAGCAGGAGGAGAGACAGGGTTAGAGCTTTCTAGATCGAGTATCATCATGAAGAATGTTAATTTTTCCTATGATCAGGAAAATGTCTTAAACGATTTATCCGTCAATATTCAAGCGGGACAGCATACGGCCATTGTTGGACCAAGCGGTGCAGGGAAATCGACTATTTTTGCTCTATTGATGAAATTCTATCAAGATTATAAGGGAGATATCTTCATTGGCAATCAGAGTTTAGCAGGCTTATCTGAGGAACAATTGAGAAAGATGATTGCTTATATTCCTCAAGATAATACCTTGTTTCATGGAGCGATCAGGGAAAATCTTCTCTATGGGAAAAATAAAATCGTCTCAGAAGAACGGATGAATGAAGTCTTAGAAGAATTGGGTTTGGTATCTTTGATAAGGGATTTAGACAAAGGTTTAGATACGGAAATTTCTGATAGTGGTACTGGGTTGTCCGAGGGGCAAAAGCAACGTTTTAATATTGCGAGGGCTTTATTGCTGGAGCATCCAATATATCTATTAGATGAAGTAACAGCCAGTTTAGACAGTGTGACAGAACAAAGAATCAGTAAAGCAATTGATAAGTTGACAGCAGGTAAAACACGCATGACGATTGCACATCGTTTGCATACAGTCAAGAAAGCAGATTCGATTCTTGTTTTGGATAAAACTGGACAGATTGTGGATCAAGGAACTCATCATCAGTTGCTACTTAGAAATCAACTCTATCAAGAATTTTTATCAAATGTACAAAGAGCAGGTTGAAAGGTGTGATTCTTTGTTCACCTCGCTTTCTTTGTTTTTAATAATGTAATCTCAAAAAAGAGGTCAGGGAACTTCTCCGACCTATTTTTGAAACTAGTTTCAAAAAGAAAAAGAATCACAGCAAAAACAGAAATTAAATTCTTAATATTGCAAAGGATTGAAAAAGGAAAGGTGCTGTGCTATTATTTCTGTAAGGGTTTACAAAAATAATAGTGTTGGAGGATAAGATGCGCAATCCAGATTTATTAGCAGAAGCAAAAGATTATAGAGGTAGAGATGAAGTTCCAGCAGATTTTGATGCTTTTTGGGATCGTCAGATTAGCAGTTTGAGTGGCTTGCCGGATTATCAGCTGATTGAAAAAGACTTTCAAATCGCTGGGGTAACCTGCTATGAGCTAGTTTTTGAGGGGACGAATCAAGGGCGAACCTATGCTCGTATAGTCCTTCCCAAATCGAGTAAAAAAGTTCCGATTATCTTTCATTTCCACGGTTATATGGGGCGTGGCTGGGATTGGTCCGATATGCTAGCTTATACGGTTGCTGGCTATGGTGTCGTATCCATGGATGTACGCGGCCAGTCAGGTTATTCCTTGGATGGAGGGGCGCCTGTAAGGGGCAATACCGTCAAGGGACAGATTATTCGTGGGGCAGTGGATGGACGAGAGCGTCTCTTTTATAAGGATGTCTATCTGGATATTTACAGCTTGGTTGAGATTGTGGCGAGTTTAGACTTTGTGGATGAGGAACATTTATCCAGTTACGGGGCTTCTCAGGGCGGAGCCTTGGCTTTGGTGGCAGCGGCTCTCAATCCGCGCATTGAGCAGACAGTGGCTATCTATCCTTTCTTGTCAGATTTTCGGCGGGTGCTAGAGATTGGTAATACCAGTGAGGCTTATGATGAGCTCTTTCGGTATTTTAAATTCCACGATCCTTTCCACGAAACAGAGGATGAGATTATCCAGACCTTGTCCTATATCGATGTGAAAAATATGGCTCACCGCATTCAAGGGAGCGTGCGGATGATAACAGGGCTTGCTGACGATGTTTGTTATCCGATTACCCAGTTTGCGATTTACAATCGGTTGGAATGCACTAAGGAGCACCATCTCATGCCAGAGTACGAGCATGAAGCCATGAATGTCTATGTCAATGATAAAGTCTTCAACTGGCTTTGTGGCTCAAAGATTGACCATCCTTCTTTGCTGGAAGCTTTTAAAGACTGGTAAAAATAGATCGTACTAAGAAAGAAACCAAGCCTGAGATTAGCATAATCTCAGGCTTTTTATGGTAAATTATTCAAAAGCTATAGTAAATTTTTTGCTCAAAAACACTTAGAAGACTGAAAGTAGTTTCAGCTTTTAAGAAAGGAAGCCGGTTTTTAGAAACTAAAATCTAAATCTTAAAACTTATTGAAAGCGCTTTATTTTTTGTATATAATGACATTATAAAAAGAACGGAGAAAACATAGAAAAAGGAGAGATTATTTATGTCACAGATTAGCAAAGAACAATTAATTGCAAAAATCAAAGATGGCATTATCGTTTCCTGTCAAGCTCTGCCTCATGAGCCCCTCTATACGGAGGCTGGTGGGGTCATCCCTCTCTTGGTCAAGGCAGCTGAAGAAGGTGGGGCAGTTGGTATTCGAGCCAATAGCGTGCGAGACATCAAGGAGATTAAGGAAGTAACCGATCTCCCGATTATCGGGATTATCAAACGGGACTATCCACCACAGGAGCCTTTTATCACTGCGACCATGCGGGAAGTAGATGAGTTGGCTGCCCTTGATATCGAGGTCATCGCTCTGGACTGCACCCAGCGAGAACGCTATGATGGTTTGAAGATTGAGGACTTTATCCGCCAAGTCAAGGAGAAATATCCGCAGCAATTGCTGATGGCCGACATCAGTACCTTTGAGGAAGGCATGGCAGCTGTAGCAGCTGGTGTTGACTTTGTCGGTACAACCTTATCAGGCTACACTTCCTACAGTCCTAAGGTAGACGGACCAGACTTTGGACTGGTCAAGAAGCTCTGTGATGCGGGAGTAGATGTGATTGCTGAGGGCAAGATTCACTATCCAGATCAGGCTAAGCAAATCCATGATTTGGGTGTCCGCGGTATTGTAGTAGGCGGAGCCATTACTCGACCAAAGGAAATCACCGAGCGTTTCGTTGCAGCAGTAAAATAAAGTGAGGTAAAGCAATGACGACCTTAAAGTTAAATAAGCTCTACAAAAAATATCCTAATAGTGATTTCTACTCTGTAGAAAATTTCGACTTGCAAATCAAAGACAAAGAATTTATCGTCTTTGTTGGTCCTTCTGGATGTGGGAAATCGACGACCTTACGCATGATTGCAGGACTGGAGGACATTACTGAAGGTGAGCTCTATATTGATGAGACACTAGTCAATGATATTGCTCCCAAGGATCGTGATATTGCCATGGTCTTCCAGAACTATGCTCTCTATCCGCACATGACAGTCTATGACAACATGGCTTTCGGACTCAAACTTCGCAAGTATAGCAAGGAAGATATTGACAAACGGGTTCATGAAGCAGCTGAAATTCTTGGTTTGAAAGAATTTTTAGACCGCAAACCAGCGGACTTGTCAGGTGGTCAACGTCAGCGGGTTGCCATGGGTCGTGCCATCGTGCGTGATGCAAAGGTTTTCCTAATGGACGAGCCTTTGTCAAACTTGGATGCGAAATTGCGTGTGTCCATGCGTGCTGAGATTGCCAAAATCCACCGCCGTATCGGAGCAACAACCATCTACGTAACCCACGACCAGACAGAAGCCATGACCTTGGCTGACCGCATTGTTATTATGTCAGCAACCAAGAACCCTGCTGGAACTGGCACGATTGGTCGAGTAGAGCAAATCGGTAGCCCACAAGAAGTTTACAACCACCCAGTTAACAAATTTGTGGCAGGCTTCATCGGTAGCCCAGCGATGAACTTTATCACTGTGACACTTGAGGAAAATCAAATTGTTGCCAATGGCTTGCGTTTGACAGTTCCAGAAGGAACACTGAAGGTGCTGCGTGAGAAGGGCTATGACGGCAAGAAATTGATTTTCGGTATTCGTCCAGAAGATATCAATACAGAAGCTGCTTTCTTGGAGACCTTCCCAGATTCTGTGGTTCATGCGACCATTTCTGTATCTGAGCTTTTGGGTTCTGAGTCTCACCTTTACTGTCAAGTTGGCGACAGCGAGTTCATCGCACGAGTAGATGCTCGTGACCACTTGGAGACAGGTGCTGGAATTGACCTTGGCTTCGACTTGAACAAGGCGCATTTCTTTGATTTCGAAACAGAGAAAACAGTTTATTAAAATATGAGTTATAAAAAAGATAGTCAGCAAGCCAAACGGAATGCATTTGGTCTGCGGACTATCTTTTCTTTATTTTTCTTTTCCGACAAGAATGGTAGCTGCAATGGTCACTTGGGTGAGGTCAGTCCAGTCGATCTGATCTTGCTCGACATGAAAGAGCAGCGGTGTCATTGCTAAAAGAGCTGTTCGGCTTTCGGCAGTCAAGGATTGACTGGACTCGACAGTAATCTCGGAGATTATATCGAAGTGCTCTTGGAAATGCTGGATGACTTCTTGGTTAGAGTAATCCTTGTTGCTGAGCTGTCTAGCGGCTTTTTGGCGAATTTCCTGAAGGTGGTGCTCGGTGGGGATGACCTTGATGAGGAGGGCATTGTCAGACATGACTCTCCGAAATTCCTGATAATTGGCTGGAGAAAAGATGTCTAAAATGATGTCCATACTAGCATCTTGCAGTGGTAACTTAGCTAAATCACCGACGAACCAATTGACTGCGAAACTACTGTCGCTCTTGGCTGCCAACTGGATAGAATCTTTTGAAATATCGAAGGCATAGAAGGTTTTTTGGGAATGGATTTCTTGGAGTTTGCGAGAGTAGAAGCCCTCGCCGCAGCCAATATCTAAGACTGTTTTGGCAGTTTCTGAGCTAGCAAGTAAGTTCGAGATAGCTTCTAAGATAGCTTGGTAAAATCCGGCTTCTAAAATCAACTGCCGATTTTGAAAACTGGTCTTATCGTAGTCTTTGGGCTGCTTGATTTGAGGAGCTAGATTGACATAGCCAAACTTGGCCAAGTCATAGGAATGCCGATGGTGACATTTGAGGCTGTTTTCCATCAGCTGCAGCTCTTCCTTGCAGATGGGACAGGCAAAGGCGGTCGCTGTGGCAAAGCGAGCGAGTTTTGGTTTCAAGTTTGTATTCATAGTTTTAAGTCTAGCAAAAGTGAATCTTGAAATCAAGATTTGCTTCAATTTTCTTGATACAAAATGAAGAAATATAAAAGGATACCCTGTAGGAGTATCTATGATTGATTTTGAACTTAATTTTATATATAATGATTACAAAGGAGGAAATCAATATGTTAAAAGAAGCATTAACAGTGGCAAAGATTGCTAAAAAATCAGGTCTCTTTTTAGGAGGCTTAGCATTTGGTACAATTGGTTTGAAGGTTCTAGCAAGCAAAGAAGCTAAAAAAGGTTATTCTAGGGCCTTGGCTAAAGCCTACAAATTGAAAGATGAACTGGATGCATCTGTTTCTGTTGTAAAACAACACGGTGATGATGTTTTACAAGAC
>ERZ772909.1008-NODE-1008-length-16202-cov-24.075122_pt1 | contig 16202 bp, 15 predicted proteins | sample MGYA00511137_ERZ772909 | MGnify/ENA primary metagenome ERZ772909 (study PRJEB29015, sample SAMEA2738095) | human oral metagenome | biome: human oral; feature: human-associated habitat; material: saliva | place: China | collected 2270 ... | reverse complement strand
ATTTCGCTAATCACCAAATTTATAGACACTTATAATTCGTCGAACTCACGTTAATATACCCAATTTACAAGTGCAAAGATAATGAATAAGTTTCAAATTAAACTTTCAGATTGATGATATTTTATTTATCCGTAAGTTCGGTACCTACTTCCAGAGAAATAGGTTGGGAAAATAAGTACTGATATGCATCATGCGGATTGTTGTCAATACATTGCTGACGAAGCTTCTGTTGTTCGTCTTCGAACTTCTCACCGATAAAGCGCAGGAATACCAGCGTAAGCAGTAAGTCACGCTTGTCATTGAGAGAAGCGTGACTGCGGAGGTCTTCACGACAGTTGAACAATATTGTTTCAAGGCTCAGCGAACCTGTTCCCTGTGTTTTCTTTGCCATAAAGTGCTTTAAAAAGTCGTTTGTTTGGTTGGTGCAATTAAGCTGCGCACCTCAACATCTAATATTTCTGCGACTTCGTACAGATTGTCTAATGTAAGTTGCACCTTGTTAGAACACCATCTCGGAATAGTATTCTCAGATTTCCCCAGTTTTAGTGAAAGCAACTTACTTGTTAGTCGCTTTTCTGCCAACACAGCTTTAATTCTATTTGTTGCTTCCATTTTCATTTTTGAACTCCTTATTCTTGACCCACCGCTTGACCCACTTTTTGATGCGGATTATTGGAACTATCATTATCAAGAAAACAATATATTTTCAAAACATATCAACAAGGGGTTGATTTTCAAGATGTTTTGATATTATTTGATAATGATGTTAAATGATTTTGTATTATAGTTTTTATCCCTCTCTTTCCGCAAACATGGGTGTAAATCAACGAGTTGTGTGATTTACACCCCTTTTTACACCCCAAAAATTCCGTTACAAAGAAAGCTCTACACACGAATAAGTTTGTATTGGGTGTAGGTAGATTTATTATTCTTTGTTTGATGAATTGTGACCACGCTTTGGCAAGCGTTTCACCATTTTGTCGAAATCGCTTTCAAGTTGTGCCATTTCTCTTTGGCGGTATATATTGAATTCTCGCTCGGCTTTTTCTATTGCTTCTTGATGCGATACACATCCTTTTCCTTCCAACAGTTTGCGTTGCAGAGCTATGATTTGGTTGTCAAGAGCTGAAATCCAATCTGCCATATGCATGGGACGTTCTTCAAGGGCTTGGAACTCGGCAAAGTCTAAAAATTGCGACACAAGTAGGTTGAGCCGTTGCAGTTCTTTTTCAGTGAGATAGTTCTTGGCTATTTTTACATCGTCTTTGGTGATATAGTCTCCCTTGAAATTGGTCATGCCCACAAAGGGTTTATCACTGTCCACACGGTCATAGATAATCTCGGCAGCGGTATGCTCATGTATGGCATAATGCAACTTGTTTTGCACTGTCGCAAAGAAAGTGCGGGTGAGGTTGGTGCGTGGATCATAATCCACAGATGTTGCGTAGATATCCGTTACCTGCTGGTAAAAATTTCGTTCCGAAGCCCGAATATCCCGAATGCGTTGCAGCAACTCTCTGAAATAGCGATTACCACCTTGCTTCAGTCGGTCATCATCCATCGCAAAGCCCTTTTGGATATACTCATGTAGTCGCTCTGTTGCCCAACGGCGGAAGCGTGTCGCTACTTGCGATTGTACTCGATACCCAATAGCTATAATCATATCAAGATTATAGTGGTCAATGTTGCGTTGTACATTGCGATAACCTTCCTGCCGAACTAACAAGTATTTCTTGTGAGTTGCCTCGTCTACCAATTCCTTGTCGGCATAGATGTTCTTGATATGCAGGGCTATATTCTGTTGTGTTGTATCGTATATCTCAGCCAACTGCCCTTGCGTGAGCCACACATCCTCGTCAGCAAAGCGTACGTTCACCTTTACTAAACCGTTGTCATCTTGATAGATAATGAGATGGTTGTTATTGTAACTATCCTTTGTCATTTCTTGCGTTTGATATAAATACAATCTAATATTATTGCCTATCTTATAAATAAGATAATAAGTTGCAACTTTAATTATAAGACTTTACTAAATTTGTGTTATTTTTGTAGGATTATTATGTATGGTACATTTAAAATTATCCAATAATGTTATTTTTATTAGAAAGATATTTATGAATTACTTCGATTAAACCATCTGGTGTCAATAAATCTTTAGGAGATCCACCGATTATGTGAGGAATGTATTTTTCATTATTTAATTCCGCAATAATATTAGCTTTCTCATTTCCTTTTCCAGAATGATGAAAAATTTGTCCAGTAACAATTAATGAGTACTTGCTTTGCCCCTTCTGCAAAGAGCGAAGTATTTTACTGTTTTGCAATTTTGAGTTGTTATAAAAATCAATAGACCAATCAACACTATCAACTCCTATCTTCTGAAAGTATCTATTGAGTTGATTTCTAATAAGTGCTTCATCAGAAACTTCTCCCAAAATACAAATATTGAAGGGTGTTGTTACAGATATTTCAACATTATCATCGTCCGATTTTTTTGTGTTTTTGGAATGTTTGGACAAAATGTCGATATTTGATTTGTATTGTTCATTTATCTTTCTTGCTTCTGCTAACTCCAACTCTGCTAACTCGCGTTTGAAAGCTTCGTCCTTCAATTTAGATAAAGATTTTTCATATTCTGTAAACAACTCTTTGTATTCTTCCTCACTTTTAGATAGTTTTTCATTACTTTCTATTTTTGCAGAAATTTGGAGTTGTTGACTCTTGATGAATTTTATCAAACGTCTTTCATAGATAGCTTCGAAGCTATCTAAGTCCATGTCATTTAGATGTTTGAAGAAATTGAAATAATCAACAGGAGATAGGATATAAAATCGTATTTTTTCTTCTATATTTTTATCTAAACGGGTTAAATAATCTCTTCCAGCTAATAGTTTATAGTAGTTATCTGCCTTGAAATCTTTATCATCTTTTATCTCAACAATGATTGTTTCATTTTTTGTTTTGATGATGAAATCAGGGTAAAAGCCATATAAAAAGCCATCTTCTTTTTTGTAAGCAATACTAAAATACTTTGCTTCACCTTTGCCGTTTTTAAACCACCATTGTAAATAATCATCAGAATTCTCCATTTTTGTAATAAAATCTTTTTCAGGTTTGGATAATTCGGATTTTCCGTTTTTATCCATTTTTGCTAAAAAAGAATTCGTATCTTCCTGCTTTAATATTGATTTTGAGGCTGGTTTCACTTCTTCAAAATTTGAAAATATATTTACAAACGTCGGTACTTCCCAATTTGGGGTAGTTACTACTTCATCGGTTTTTGTTGGTAAATTTTTATATAAATCCTTTGCTTCTTCTATTGTTGTCTTAAAGTTGCCATAGTTTCCCTTGCTTTGGCTCATCACAATAAGCTGGATAATGTCCTCATCGCCTATTCCTAATTCATTTTTAAACCAAGACCTAATAGTCGTTTTTAATATGTTTTGGGAACGTACGATTTCATAAGGTGTCACTATCTGTCGTATAAAAGTATCATAACTGTTTTGAATTTCAGCTTTGCTCTTTTCTATTGTTTTTGAATTATCAAAAGTTACTTCCTGTCCTTTATCCAATTCTTCAATTTTTCCTGCAAGTTTTATCTGTTTTGATATTTGAGTAACATTTGTATTTATCTTTTCTTTCAGATTTTTAGCCTTTGCAGCCTCATTAAATACAGCTCTAAAATCACCCGAGAGTCTTGTTAGTTCTCTTTTCCTGCGGATATGCTCACTAAATAGTTGTGGCTTTTTATTATATATTTCATTATCAATAACAAGTTTTTGTTCACTAACATAGTCTTTTGCAAGTTCTTCCACTATGGTAAAGGCATTTGATGCCGAATACACATAGCCTACATTTAATTCTGGTGTATCTTCATAATGCATTTGCTCGGGCATACGCATAATCCTGCCAAGCGTTTGGATATTGAACTCAAATCGTTCATTATTCCACTCTCGTTGCAGAAACAGAATACTTGCCCGCGGGCAATCCCACCCCAATGCTATAGCTTCTTTAAAAATTAACACTTCAACTGGACTGGAATTATTTTCTACATCCTCTTTATTTCGTTTGTCTTCTGACAACCAAAGTGCTAACTTGCCATTCTGAATGCCAATACCCTGATTACTTAATATCTCTATAACTTCATCTTCGGGTTGTATTATATCATTCGCTTTCTTGTTAGGAATTTGGATAAGTAATAGTGGATTAATATTTGTACCCAAGCTTTGATATGCTGTTTGTAGTTGTTTTCGTTTGCGTAAGGCAACCAAAAGCAAATCTTTATTGTTTTTTACCTGCTCTTGTTTAGCTGCATTTATCTGTATCTCTTTTTTTATCATCCCCTCCTTAATAACCTCCTTCAAAGGAATTTCAATCAAATAGCCAGTTGACGGTTTTGGTGTTGCTGTAATTTCTATTACTAAACGTGGCGAAATAATGTCAATTAATTCCTGTGATTTGTCTGTTTTGGCATTTCTGTGGCTTTCATCAATAAGCAATACGATAGTTCTGCCCTCATCTTTGGTGTATTCTACTACTGTTTGCAAGTTCCAATTTTGCTCGTTATCCACCCGAAACAAAGAATTCTCTTTATTTATACTTTCCCAATTGACAAACATTATTTCGTTTTGTTCAATCGTGTTATTATTCAATTCGGTGTTTGTCAAGCATTCAATCAGATGTTCATCTTCAAAGTAGCGGGACAGGCTGTTTAAACTTTGTTCGTGCAGCTTGTTGACCGAAATCCAAATGAAAGCGAAAGACATGTAGGGATTTTCTTTAACCATTTGCGTTATAGCTTGCGAAACCATATAGGTTTTACCAGAACCAGTTGGTGCTTTAAATACAATCGATCCTGCATCTCTATACTCATCTGTCAGAATCTCGGTTGCTTTATCAATTAATTGTCTTGTATATTTTTTCTGATATTCTATTTCTTTCATTTCTTGTACATTTTTGAAATTTTACGATAAATATTCAATATAGCTTCCGGTATAGGTTTTACTGTAAAAATGATATTAAGATTTTCAAAATCGTCAGCCTCGTATGTGTGGTCATAACTGAAAACATATATTACCGTGTCTAACTCTTCTTGTTTTTCATTTAATTTCTTCACACACTTCTTAATGCTTTCCTCATCATAAATAATAGCTGTTTGTTTTGTAGCATTTTTAAAAATTGCAAAATCGCTTTTTGAATTTCGCTTCACACACATTTCAAATGTATTTTCGGCCATACAGAGTAGTTCTGTACTTCGGTTTACTAATTCTCGCTTATCTTTGTCAGATGTAACATTTGGCACAAAACTTTGCTTGAAATATTTTACATTTGCAGGTATTCCACCCTTGTCTGCATATCCTTCTATCACCTTCTTTATACGAGGAAATGTAACTTCTTCACAAATATTGTTTTCATTGTTCGTACAAAGTATGAATTGACGATTCCCACCATCCTCTTTGTTTAATTCCATTACTGCATGTCCAGTGGTTCCACTACCAGCAAAAAAGTCGAGAATGAGCGAGTTAGTTTTCGATGTTATTTGAATAATATCTTTTACAGCGAATAATGATTTTGGATAATTAAACGAGTTATCTGTTCCAAATATTTTTTTTAATAACATTATACCATTGCTAGAAGCATCATATTTCGCATCATACCACACTGTTTTTGGACGTTTTCCTGTTTCTTCCTTTAATCTTCTTTTTTTATAAATCCGATTTTTTCCCTTTACTTTTTTTACAAACAATTCGGTATCTTTTAATTGTAAAAAGGTTTCTTTTCCCCATCTCCAACATTTCTCTTCTCCTTTACTGTCCAATGGCAATAATTCCTCCCACTGAGCATTATGTTTTGTTAGAGATAGTTTATTTGTTTCTTCATTAAAAAATATTGGATAATAAAGATTTGGTCGTTCGCTCCTTTTTGAGTTATTGCCAGTCCTAACAAAAGAAGTTTCTGCGTAAAATGATATACCGTCATTCTTGTTATATTGCGTTTTATCTTTTTCTTCTAAATTAAAATCTGCAATATTGGCATTGTCTATGTTTTTTGCATATACAAGGAGATACTCATGCTGAGAAGCAAAAAACTTGTCGTCATTTCTACCTCTGGGATTGTGAACGACAACTAAAGTTCCTAACCTATTTTGTTCTTTAAATATCATATCACACAAGAGCTTTAATCCTGCAAATTCATAATCATCAATAGCACAAATGAGAATGCCGCGATTTGATAATAATTGTCTCGCTAATCTCAATCTTTTACTCATAAATGAAAGCCATTTACTATGTCGATAATTATCTTCTTTATCAACATAATTGTTATTGTACTTCCAGCTCTTATTTCCCGTATTATACGGTGGATCAATATAAATTACATCAATTTTCTTTTTGTGAGTAAAATTGAGTGTATATAGCGAATGATAGTTATCTCCTTCGATGATAAAATTGTAAGGTTTTTTAGGGTCGTATACAATTTCACGAGTAACATCTTCTATTAGTACTGGCAATTCCGTTTCGCACTGTTTAGCAACGTTCTCTTCTTTGTCTTCCCAAACCAATCCGTAGCGTTCTCGTTCTAATTTTTCTAACTTTGCTTCTAATTGTTCTCGTGAGAAATGACTATATTTTGATTTTTCCATAATTCCTATTTTACTAAATCTTTTGGTGGCACACCTAGCAAATCTGCTACCTTGAAAATGGTAGCAAGATTAGGTTGCTTGCGATTACAAACGTAGGCGTTGGTGATACTGAAGCTCATACCTATCTCTTTGGCGAGCCACGTTTGGGTGATACCTCGCTTCTTCAAATGCTCCTTGATAAGGTTGCTGTGCTCTTTCTTTTGTCCCATTGGATGATTATTTATCTTGATATTTACTACAAAGTTATGAACTTATAATGAATAAAACGAAGAAAAATAGAACATTCACGCTACTAAAAATAGTTTTTCCAGTGAGAGTAAGCCATAAGGAATGTCTTAAACAATCAATGATGATTAATTAACAACGTTCTTTTGTCCAAAACAGCCCACTTTTTGACTATGTTTTGAGCGTTTTTGATAGTCGTTGATTTCCTTGCATTTCCCTATACTTCCCACTATATCCCTGCCTCTTGGTAGAGTATCAAAAGCTCTCTACTTTTGCATCGTCAGACCTGACTGAATGCTCTATGCGCAAGGGCGAGTTATTCATTTCAAAACAATTGGATTATGACGATAAACGAATTATTGGGAAAACCTGTTTGGCAGATGACGGGTGAAGAATTACTTTTCCTTGCACAACACAGTAATATGTCCACGAGCAGGGAATCAACAAAGGCTTCTTCCTCCAAAGAAGAAAAGCGATATGTGTATGGCTTGGCTGGCATTACACGACTTTTTGGGTGCAGCCTGCCTACAACTAATCGCATCAAGCTGAGTGGTAAAATCAACCGTACCATTGCACAAATGTCATAGCAGCAGACTTATCAATGGAAAGGTGAAAGGTATATCCAATTCAACAACCCACACATCAATCATTGCTTACAAATCCTCGCCTTGCGCACGATTAAACTCATTATCATAATACATTGTTATGTAATATTCCCCATTGAACTTCGAAATAGTAAACCACACTAATCTTTTTGACAAATCGTCATCGGCTGGTAACTGGACGTAGGTCGCTTGATACTTTTTTTTATGAACAGTCATCTCATAAGAAATATCTTCTCTGTCCGACAACTCCTCGGCAGAAATCGGCACATACTTCTGATTGTTTGCAAACTGGCGGCACAGTGTGTTATACCTTATCTTTATCTGTCCTTCATCCCAATTATTCTTATCACATACCATTATTCGGTAAACCTTGTTATTATTCGTTGCAATAAACACATCGACCTGCTGTCCATTGAACTCCCCTTTCAAGTAATCAGCAGAAGGATCATACACAAATCCCTTATTTTTCAGTTTCTGAATCATCGAACTCTTACTCCCATCAACAGGGATACCTAAGAATTTCGTTACTTCCTTTTGTGCATACAAAGCTACAGAAAGCATTAGTAAAAATGCAACAGATAGAATCTTTTTCATAATCTACGATATTTAAGTTTTTAATTATATTAATCAATTGATACCTCCCCCCACAAAGCAATATAACTCCGACTATCGCCGTACGTCCTCACTGTTAGAAAACTGTGCCCATTTTCTGGATAGTATTAAAAATTACTCTTTGTTTCTGCTGTGATTGTGAAGCCTTTTAGCAAATATGTTATATGCTTTAATGGAAGACGATGCAAAGATAATAAATTTATCTTAAAATGTTATGTAGAAGGTAAATTTTCAATATAATTACCCGAAAAAGATGACTATTTTATTCAGGTTTTGCAAGATAGCGAAATAATAGCTATCTTTGTATCTGTTAGAACAAACCTATACACGCATTAAAACATAAACATTATGACCTTGGAAGAATACAACCAATTGAATGCCGACTTCGCCCATTGCAGTGGCGAACATTGTAAACAAGCAAACGAATGTCTGCGCCACACCGCCCACACTATGCTTGCGGACAACACACAAAATTGGTATATGATAACCAATCCCAACGTAATAAAAACCAACGGAACTTGCCCACTCTTTATGCTCGACCATAAAGAACGCTACGCATGGGGCATTTCTCGCATCTACGACAATGTGCGCACTGCCGACCTGCGAAAGGTTCGGTTGAGCGTTATGCAATGTTTCGGTTCTGCTACTTATTACCACGTTAAGGAACAACTCCGCGCCATTACTGAGGAAGAGCAACAGAACATTCGCAATGCCTTCATCATAAACGGATACGACGGCAAAAGCATCGAGTTCGACTACTATGAAGAACATTATCCTACACTCATGCGTATGAAACGCTACAAATAAGTAGCTCCCCTACTCTTCTCTCTTACCACTCGCCCTTCATTCTGTATATCTATGTCTTTCATATAAGTCTTTCTATATTATACACATCGGTATAATGAATTATATGAATAGGTATAACTGATTATACCATTTAGTATAACAAATTATACTAACGTGTATAATCTTGTTGATAAAGGCTGTGAAGACTACATCATATAAATATAACGTCTGTTGTATATAAACATATTGATGAAGATTGTTGAAGGCATAAGCTACTCGTGAATATCTCGAAAAGATGGATATTAAAGATGCGCATACATTATTGGTCTGCTTTTGATAAGGAGTACTCATATACCCGCATCATTTTCAATCGGATAGATAATAACAGTAAGCCATTCTTCGTTGCAATGACCGCTTCAGAAACGAGACGATTTGTAGAGCGCTGTATTCTTGCAGAACAGCTATTAATCCAAAGGGAGATAGCGCTAAAACACAAGAAACTGTGCAAATCCATCTCTCGAAAGAAACTCGAACCAAAATCAAAGAACATCAACTTTTTGTTTTGGAGGCACTATCTGAGTCGAGTAAGAAGCTCAACCCAAAGTTTGAAGCTTTGCACCAGCTCATCAGCAAGCAACAAAAGCCCATAGAATATAAGAACTACTCGCTATTTGCAAGCGTACAATTAGCCGAGCGTATGCTGCTCTTATTGGTTTGTGGGCTAGTTATTGTAAGTTGTTGGTTCTTCGGTATGGGAGCCAACAAGCTACAAACAGCCTCTGATTACGACCTACGTTATCGCTATCTGCGTATGCAGGGCAAAGCTACGACTGTAGACTTCGCCCATCTTGATAGCATATTTATAACGCATCGCAATTGCAAAGCCATTCGGCAGATGCAACAGAAGGTTATTGATTACGAGCAAGCCCTGCAACGGCAAGCCGAGTTATTGCTACAAGAGGATAAGATTAAGCAAGAACAAAGAGAACTAAAGAAGCATTTGAAAAATTATAATTAAAAAGGCTCTTAAGAGCCTTTTTAAAGTAGATCCATTTGTTTCTTTGTTGTGTTATGGGATATTAAATAGCAGGAGATGTTATCTTAGTTAGCCCAAGCATAACCAATATATGAAATAATCTACCTGCAGCACCAGATCCAAAATACTCAGAGGGCATTATACCATGGCAAAGGAGATTACGTATATTCAACGCTTTTTGATTTGTCAGGACTATTTGTAGATACAATGCCCCATCTGGAGTGAATACATCTTCAATACATTGTTCTCTTAATAGATCATCAAGAGTTCTAAGCTGATAGCCTTTGTTTCCTCGTTGGGATTTCAGAATGGATATTTTATTCATTTCTACAAGATTGCATATCGCATTCTCTATTTGGGGAACAATTAGATGACAGAATAATATGTATTCCCCTTGAATAAAGAATTCTATAGCCTCTCGTATAATATCATACCTGCTCTCCTCAAAAAGAGGCGATGGAATAATTAACGAAGTCATCACATTTTCAACCGTAAGAGTGTTAGTCGTGAGAAGACGATTTATTGCAATGGCAAGAAAATATGATTGAATATTTAATTTTTGAGCCATATGCAATATAAGTTGTCCTTCTGGGTCGTCTTCATATGGTCCGACATATGACATTGGATGCCCCTTGAGATCCATTAGGTTATTCCCAATCATAAATCGGAATGGATATTTTTTTACGAGTTCTCTCAGTTCTACTTCTTCTTGTGCTTTCGTCAGAATAAAATAACTGGCAAAATTCCTCCATCGAACATCAGAGGACTCTGCTTTATCACCAAAGTACTCATCAGCTAAGTCATATACTTCTTGAGAAATTTCAAATTCTGTTTGGAATGGTTGCATTTCTTCTTTTACGCGTGCTCCAAGCTCCTGAATCTTTACAGAAAGTCGCTTCCACTCATCCTTAAGACCATAATGAGAATACATCTGACATATTGTTTCTAGGTTACCCATTAACTGAATAGCACTTATGTTACTAGATCCACATTCGAAAGTCTTTTCTGTAATATTAAGAATTCTCTTAATATCATCTCTATTCTGAATGGAATTGTAGTATTTGGCAAGTAACTTAGCCTGTTCCATGACAATCCATGGATTCACTCGTCCATTATCGTTTGGAGTTGATAACCGTACTAGACGTTCTTCGTGCTCTTTTATCAATATGTTTACTTCTATGTCTGTAAAACTCTTTTTATGCTCCATCATCAATAAAAAGCGAGATGCCCATAACCTCACAGTGTCATCTTTAGAATGCCTTTGTTCAAATGTAACAAAGGTATCTTTTACTAATTGGTTATCTTCTGGAGTATCCTTTGAAATTGCAAATAAACGCTCAAGTACATTTACTGTGATAACAGGATGAGAACAATAGTCTTCATCACAAACACGAAGCATATTGTCTACACAAAGTCTATACATCCAAGGTTCTTGACCTCTGTGAGCAATTTTTTGTTTAAAATCCCAAACTAAATCAGCATATCTTGCTATGAGTAATGGGTTATTACAGGCTTTAGCTCTGCCCTCCCAATACATAATAGCATCAGAGGTAATATCATTTAAGGAAGGCACATACATTAGTTCTCCTTGTTCGTTTTTTAATGTGAATTGTGGACCATAGTAAAATCCCCAAGGACTTTCTGTTTGAGCAGGCACCAATTTCATCGCTATTATTTCATATACAAACTCTGGCTTCGTTTTTTCTACCTCATCAACAGTAGCTAGTGCATTTTCTATCTGATGAAAATCAAAACCTTTTCGTGTTTCAACATCAAAAGGAGCAATTGATTCTATAATATTCATAGTGTAAAAATTATATTTTTTTATTTTGGTTATTTTCTATTCTAAGACCTTTGGACAATTCCTCTTCAACTTCCTCTACCGTCGGTAAAGCTGATTTCAGATTCTCAGGAATAGCCTTTGAAAGTTGATAATCACTCACACCAATTGGTTGGTCGTAACCAGAGAGAGAGCATATTGTGCCACCACCTTGTAACGTTGTCAAACAAAAGTGGACAACTGCAAATATAGTTATTTACTCTGATATTTCATTGTTTTATTATCAAAAATTCTTTTTTGGTGTCATTATGCAAATATATCTTTTTATTTATAATTCATACTCAAACTCCAAACTTAATTGGATATCAGGTTATGTTCCTTTTCTAATTAACAAAGTACATTTGAATAAATAACAAACACTCCACGAACTTGTTTTTATACAGTTTCTTGATGTAAATACAACAAAATTTATAGCCTAAGAATTTAATCCCAGTACCTGCACTGCAAGTATTCACCTAAATTGCCGTTCAATTTGCTAAGAATGGAATACATAAATCTCTTTGGTGAAATACAAATGTATAGCTCTGGATGTTTCAGTTGTTTTTGCCAATGTGCACTAATACTTTCTTTACGATATTGTGAAGGGAGTATAAGAAATATGTTTTCCTCTGGAACTATATGGATGTGCATCATCCTTTGGGCGGAAAGTTCTTCTTCGCAAATAGATTTATTCATAATTTGTTCCGCCCAGAGAGTCTGTCGCATAAGTTGATAAAAAGGTTCTTGATAGTATATGCTTCCTTCATATTCTTGAACACTATGCAAGAACTTTGATTGTTCTATCAAGTGAGAATATCGATTAAGCCTTGTTTTGCCTTTGTATGAGCCTTCAAAACGTTCTTGTCCTTTCCCTTCTATTGATTTATCTTCACAAGCATAGGCTTCAGTGTATTTCCACTCAATAGGTATAAGCCATCTTTTTGTCTCAAAGTCTTCAGCGAGAATAAAGGCATCAATGGAAGTACAATTTGAGCCTCTTGTAGGAATACCCTCTCCCAACCAATCACCTTTACTCACAACCTCGAAAGCAATATAAGTTTCATATTCTTCGTACGGAATAGGAAGAACTCTTTGAAAGGTAGTAAGATTTTGAGCTGTATTTAACATCTCAAGAATAAGTTTCTGACAGTTTCGAATTCCGAATAAATGATTGAAACAAGCTACTTGTGATGATTTCATATTGCCCCATTGCGTATGCCACTTAATGTCGTTCTTTTCCACATAATCGAGTGCATCATCTCTAAACCCCTCAAAAAGGTTGTTGCTAGGATTAGTCAAGATAAATGGGTATGAGTTTCCACGAAACACACCCCCTCCTTTATCGTTGTTAAACCATTGAGGATGTAACTCTAATAGTTTTGCTTGTTTATTCGATTGTTTGTGCTGATACGGGTTCATCATCAAATGTTATATATATGTTTTTATCTACAATCTTGCTCAATTCTTCCTCAACTTCCTCCACCGTAGGCAAAGCCGATTTTAGAAGCCGATTGTTTCAGTTTGTTGCTACAACCATTCTTCACACGCTGCTTATCTGTATCCCACTTGGCTGAATCAATGCGATAGTCAGTGGTGAACTCAATCCGCTTAGATGCAAAATTAACACGCATACGGATAGGTACATTCTCAACAATGAGAACTCCGTCCTTTTTCTTGCTTTCCAACGTGAAGATAATATTTCGTTTGATATTCATGCTTTTGGGTGTATAGATTTCTGCACCCAAAATTACACCCAAAAATTGATTCTACCAAAGATTTCCCATAAAATCTTATTTTATTAGTATTCTACTTAAAGGGCTATTATACAACAGATTGAACATTTATGATACTATTTAAAGGTTCAAGAGAAAGAACCTCTCTCTCCGCTTTAGGTACTCTGAACAGACCAACAGAGAAATCCTAACAAAAACGTAAGTATCATAGCTACAAGTAGTTATGATACTTTTCTTTTATATACATTCTTCTTCTCAGAGTACGTACAGAGGGGGTAAATACTCCCTAAATACTCTACAATGGCTACAATCTGGCTACACTTTTTGAGGCAAAATAAAAATTGTAGCCAAGAGTTCGTACAGAGTACGCATAGAGTACACGCAAATTGCTGTTATTCAAATAAATATGTCGAACTTTGCAGCGTGGTTACAGAAGTTTATCTCGCTAATAATTCAATCTTTTGGCTACAATTCTATTAGAAGCTGGCTACAATTATTGAATTTTGGCTACAACTTTCCTTTCCATGGCTACAATTAAAAAACAGCAGCGCAAATGAAAACCATTTTCAGAGCAGTCTTCTATTTAAGAAGCAACTATGTGAACAAGGAGGGTAAAACACCCGTGATGTTGAGAATCTATCTCAACAACGAACGACTTTCCATTGGCTCAACAGGCATTGCCGTTCAGCAGTCGCAATGGGATAGTGAAAAAGAACGGCTGAAAGGAAGGACTACAGAGGCTCTTTCTACTAATCTCGAGTTGGATAACATCCAAAGCGGATTGCAGACTATCTTTAAGAAGTTAGAAATGACAGATGCTATTTCTTTGGAACGTATTAAGTCGGAGTATCTCGGCAAGAAAGAAGAGGTAGAAACGATGATGACACTCTTCGATAAGCACAACAAAGATATTGCTAAGCAAGTGGGCATATCTGTAAGTGCTGCCACTTTTCAGAAATATAATGTCTGCAAACGACATTTCACGACTTTCTTGCAGGATAAGTACAAACGTTCGGATATACGCTTGTCTGAACTCACCTATATCATCATACACGACTTTGATATTTACCTTCGCACAGTAGTTGGTCAGAACCCAAATACAGCCACCAAGACAATGAAGACTTTCAAGACAATTACGATTTTAGGAAGAAAAATGGGGGTAATCCATCATGATCCTTTTCTTAATCATCGTTTTCACCTTGAGCCAGTCAATCGTGGTTTCTTGACAGATGAAGAGATTTTGAAGATAGCCAATAAGGATCTAGGCATACAACGCTTGGAATTGGTTCGTGACTTATTCGTATTCTCGTGCTTCACAGGTTTGGCGTACATTGATGTGTCTAACCTTACTCCCGAGAACATTGTTACCCTTGATGACAAACAATGGATAATGACAAAACGACAAAAGACGAGTGTTGCAACAAATGTTCTTTTATTGGATATTCCGAAGAATATCATCGAAAAGTATTGTGGCAAGACCTATCGTAATGGCAAACTTTTCCCAATGCTAACTAATCAGCGAACCAATTCATATCTGAAGGAAATTGCAGATATTTGTGGCATTAAAAAGGACCTAACCTTTCACCTTGCAAGGCATAGAGAATTTTATAAACATCAAATAATCAATAGATTAAATTGATTGTCAGGGGAGGTAGGTAACGATAAGGAAACCAGTGAGTTTCTATACTCTACCTTATTTTGCCATTTCAAAGAGCCACTTTATTTGATGCAAAGATAACACGATACACCAAGAAATACGAAACTTTGTCTATATTTTTTGAGGATATGTTGTCTTAATTCTTTTGAATCACTCATTTATCATTTACTTAAGGTATTGTTTATTTGCCTTACTTGCTGAAAATAAGCGTTTGCAGAATTTAAATTTTAGACCGCTAATGATTTAGAAATAAGCGTATTCCCTTTATCTGTCTTATTCAGAATTATTGAAAAGAACGTTTTGTTTTGAATGCAAAGACAGTATATTTTATTAATCGTGTGGACAGTAAATAATTTCTCATTTACTCGGTTAAAGCGTAGAATACATATTCCCGAATATCTTTATTTCATTTTTGAACATACACAACTGTTTAATAATTAAATTCCTTCCATGAAAATTCTTTTGATTTAGTAATAATTGTATTTCTTTGCATGTTAAAAGTTTTATTATCCTAATAAGGTTGTCTACAGTTTCATTGTTTTGAACAGCATAAAATAAGGAGTACTTTATTATCTTAACAATCTTGCCTTTGTAGATTGCTATGCATCTTTTGGAGAATTTACTTCCGTCAATATAATCTGTAGGTATATCGCCGAACCCAACAAATGTTTCTACTTCATATTTTCTAGATAGTCTTGCAAGGCTTTTTGAACTATTTCTATTTGAATTACATGAAAAACAGAAAAATATTTTTCCTTTGAAAGCATTGATATTATTGGCATTTATAAAAACCTCTTTATTATAGTAATCCTTATTTTCTTCAATGGCAGTAGGATCAACTGGCATTTCTCCATATTTTGCACAAGCTCCATGTAACTGGGTCTCTCCTCCATGCCCCATATAAAATATAAAATGATTATCCTTGGCTTGCTGAATACATCTTTCATGGTCTTCATCAGAAAAATGGACTTTATAGCAATGCCAAGTATCTCCAAGTTTTCTCGTTTCAAATGTATGAATACGATTAAGAAACGAAGTTGAACTACTCTTGTCAAGAGGATAAATAGCAAATATTTTACTCATAGTCTA
>ERZ772909.1005-NODE-1005-length-16219-cov-4.715788_pt1 | contig 16219 bp, 9 predicted proteins | sample MGYA00511137_ERZ772909 | MGnify/ENA primary metagenome ERZ772909 (study PRJEB29015, sample SAMEA2738095) | human oral metagenome | biome: human oral; feature: human-associated habitat; material: saliva | place: China | collected 2270 ... | reverse complement strand
GTCTTCTTTCGCGCACATGTAGAAATAATTGTGGTGTGCGTGGTCAAGTACAGCATTGATGCTCGAAAGAGACGGAATGCAAATGGGGCCGGGGGGCAAACCGGTTCGCTTATATGTATTATAAGGACTATCTACCTTGAGGTGTTCATTCATGATTCTGCGCAACCCGAAATTGCCGAGCGCAAATTTCACCGTCGGATCGGCTTGAAGCGGCATGTGCTTGTGCAACCGGTTGAGATACATGGCAGCCACCATCGGTTTCTCCGGATTGTAGGCCGTCTCTTGCTCCACAATGGAGGCTACCGTGATCACTTGATCAGGGCTGAGGCTGTCGGCCTGCGCTTTGGCCAAGCGCTCCGGCGTCCAAAACGCCTTGCTCTCACGATTCATTCGTGCCAACAGCGCCGCGGGCGAAAGCGTCCAATACACCTCGTAGGTGTTGGGCAAAAACAGGCAAACCGCTGTTTCCGGCGTTTTTCCGTAGAGCGAAAGCAATTCGGGGTTGGTCAACGCCGCATAGAAAGAGTCGGCCGGGGCGTGCAATTCACGGCCCAACAGGTCGGCCAAATCGCGTGTGGTGCGCAACACGGGGATCGTGAGACGCGTAGGCGTCTGATTGCCGTTGCGCAAGTTGCGAAATACGGTCAAAGCACCCGCGCCCGATCCCACATCATAGCGGCCGGGGCGAATGTGCTTGTCATAACTGAACACAGAAGTGAGAAGGTGAAAAGTGGAATTGGCCGGGAAACGGCTGTCGCTGCACACCTTGTTGTAAACCGAGTCGATATTGTCATCGTCGTCCAGATAAACAATGCGCTCCCCACTCCCCGTTAGGCTTGAAAAAAGAGAGTAGAGTGCTACGAGCAGGAGAACTCCTACCACAACTGCGGCAACTGTCCACCGCGTGCGAAGAATTTGTTTCATAAGGTTGTAATCCTTAGGCCCCTGTACTGCCGAGTGGGCAACGAGAGACCGGTCATAATGATGAACTGAAGGGCATTGAGCCACTATGCGGGGGCGAAATTACACAAAAATCCCCTTGTATGTGCAAGTTTCGCCGCGCATTCTCTCCGTGGGTCAAGAAAATGTATTACTTTCGCACATATCTAAAGAATTTGAGCAAGCGACGTGGCAAGTGCGCCCCTCTTTTTCCTCTTCCATCGCCACCTCCACGCCACTTGCCGCCAACCACTTTTATTCTTCATGGAATACCATTACGAAGACTTCGTCGGGCTGATTCAAAAAAGCATTGTAGAGCATTGGGACCTGAATGCACTCACCGACTACAAAGGCGTGACACTTCAATATAAGGACGTGGCTCGCAAAATCGAAAAGCTTCACATCTTATTTGAGACGGCCGGCATAGTGCCGGGCGACAAAATTGCCATCTGCGGCCGCAACAGTGCACACTGGGCGGTGGCCTTCTTGGCCACACTCACCTATGGCGCCATCGTTGTCCCCATCCTTCACGAGTTCAAGGCCGAACAAGTGCACAACATCGTCAACCATTCTGACGCTCGTCTCCTCTTTGCCGGCGACATGGTGTGGCCCACACTCGACGCAGAAGCCATGCCGCAACTTGAAGGTATCGTACACATCCCCGATTTCATGCTGCTCATCAGCCGCAACGAAGCCCTGACCGAAGCTCGAGAGCGCTTGAATGAATACTACGGCAAGCGCCATCCCAAATACTTCCGCCGCGAGCACGTCAACTACCGCCCGGCTCCCGACGGAGAGGCTCTGGCCATGATCAACTACACCAGTGGCACCACCTCCAACTCCAAAGGTGTGCTCATTCCCTACCGCGCGATCTGGAGCAACTACCAGTTTGCCATTGAAGTCTTGGGAGCAAAGGTGCCGGCCGGTTCGCGCATCATTTCCATGCTCCCCATGGCGCACATGTATGGCATGGCCTTTGAGTTCATCTTCGAATTCATTCAGGGCATACACGTGCACTATCTCACACGTCTGCCCAGCCCCAAGGTCATCATCGAGGCCTTCCGCGAGGTGCAACCCGCAGTGGTGATCAGCGTTCCCCTCATCATCGAGAAGATCATCAAGAAAAACGTGATGCCCAAGCTCGCAACTCCCTCGATGAAGCTACTTTTGCGCGTCCCGATGGTCAGCGACAAGATTTTGCACAAGGTGCGCGATCAAATTCAATCGGTGTTCGGCGGCAAATTCTACGAGGTCATTATTGGCGGAGCGGCGCTCAACAAGGAAGTGGAGCAATTCTTGCACAAAATCAACTTCAATTACACCGTGGGCTACGGTGCCACAGAATGCGCCCCCATCATCGCCTACGAAGATTGGAGCCATTTCGTTCCGGGTTCGTGCGGAAAGGTGGCTCCCCGCATGGAACTGCGCATCGACAGCCCCGATCCGCAACACGTCGTAGGCGAAATCCTCACTCGCGGCGCGAACGTGATGCTCGGTTACTACAAAAACCCGGAAGCCACCGCTGCCGCGCTGGACAACGAGGGATGGTACCACACAGGTGACCTCGGCGTGCTGGATCAAGAGGGTAATCTCTACATTCGCGGGCGCAGTAAAAACATGCTTCTCGGTTCCAACGGTCAAAACATCTACCCCGAGGAAATTGAAGACAAGCTCAACACACTGCCTTACGTGATGGAAAGTGTTGTCATCCAGAAAGGGGAGAAACTCCACGCACTCATCCACCCCGACTACGAAGAGGCCGAAAAGGCAGGGCTCGACGAGAACGCACTCAACCGTCAAATGGAGGAAAACCGCCGCATGCTCAACACGATGATCAATGCTTACGAACAAATCGTCAGCGTAAAGCTCCACAAAGAGGAGTTTGAGAAGACGCCCAAGCGCTCCATCAAACGATTCCTCTACACAGAATAAAATAAAGTGGGCGTTTTCCGGTAAAACTTCCCGGCTTTGTCGGAAAACTTCCCCACTTTTCGCACATTACTCCCCGTCTTTTTACTATCTTTGCCTGTGATTCGCCACTCCTCACCGGGAATGGCGGATCACAAGCACAATAAGACGAACCTATTGCGAGCATTCAACATCAATATGCCGTTCATCCCTTCCTTTTCCTTACGCACTTCGCTGTTTGCCCTCCTCGTGACAGCCGGAATCACCCCGATTGCGGCTGCCGACGGTGACATCAGTTTCAGAAGAGCCGCGGCCATCGCCAAACAATACGTGAGACTTTCGACCACAGCGCAACGCACACTCAAAAGTCGCACGCTTTCTAACCGGACCGGCGCTCCTTATTATCTGTTCAACGATGCCGGTAATAATGGTTTCGTGCTGGTGTCCGGCAATGAAGCCATGGGCTCCATATTGGCTGTGGGCACCGAAGCGCCACTCGACACACTTCACGCCCCCGAAGGCCTGCAATACCTGCTCGAAGCCTACCGCGAACGCTTTCAGACTGTGCAGAAATTGTCTGCCGCCGACCGCAAGCGCTATTTCACCACCTTTGCGACAAACAACAGCTATACCCCTGTGACTCCGCTGCTGAAAAGCAAGTGGGGGCAAGGCTATCCCTATAATAACAGTGTCGGCGGATATCCCACCGGCTGTGTGGCTACGGCGGTAGCGCAGATCATGTACTTCCACCGCTGGCCCGAACAGGGCACAGGCACGAAGACCTATCGAACCTACGATGGAAATACGGCCCAGATCGATTTCTCCCAGTCGCGCTACGCATGGAATCTCATGCACGACAGTTACGATCGTCGTCATCTCACCGACGACGAACGAAATGCGATCGGGAAACTGCACCATGACATCGGTGCTGCGGTTGACATGCGCTACACGAAAGGTGCAAGTTCGGCCACGAGCTACGCTGCCCAACAAGCCCTCAAGAAGTATTTCTCCTACAACGTAGGGGCAACCACGAAATCCAACGAAGGGGCACGCGGGTTTGTCAATATGTTCTACGAAGAGTTGAAGAACGGCTATCCCGTGTACATTGCCGGCAATGCGGAAGGAAGCGCAAGTGGACACGCCATGGTGGTCGACGGCATCAACAGTGAAGGGCTCCTGCACATCAATTTCGGTTGGGACGGGCAAGCCAATGCCTACTACAACCTGCAATCCATGTCCGTTGGACAAACCGGTAGTGAATTTGGCGGCCGACCGCTGAGCTTCAACCGACAGCTCGAAGCCGTTTTGGCTCATCCCAACCGCGCCAATGAGAAGCCTATTCCCGCAGCCTGGGCAGAAGGCAATCGCCGTTTGTCCTTCACCGGAGAAGGAACGCTCCGGTTGGTCGACACAACGACCAAAGTGTTCCCCCTGACGCAAGGTCTCGATGTGACCATGAGCTACTTCACCAATCTATCGTATAATTTTTACGGAGATGTCGGCATGGCAATTGTAGATCAAAACGGCCGTCAGGTGGCGCTCTTCAAATATGCAGACACCGGCAGCAAGCAGACCTTTACGGACAAGCACGGCTATCTGCCCAATGGCGGCACATGGGTGAAACCCCTCAACATGCACCTGGACACGCGCCAACTCACACCGGGCGAATACACGATCGTGCCGATGAGTGCCACGCAGCAAAACGGCGGACTCGGAGCTTGGGTCAAAATGAGCCTGTCTCCCCGCATGACCTTCACAGTCGACGACCGAGAAATTAAGGTGACTGAAGAAAACTACCCTGATGCCGGTTTCCGCGTGACGGGGCCGATGGAAAACAATGAGGTGCAGGCCGAAAAGGCCACTGTGTTGCGCGTACCTTTGCACTGTCTCAGCGGAATCACCCCCTACTTCCGTCTCAAGATGGAGATTCTCGATCAGAACAAACGCGTACTACAAACGGTTGAAAGCGAGCAACTTAATTTTGATGCCTTCGACGAACAGAATGTGCCCATCGTCCTGACTACGAACGAAAACATCCACACCGGAAAGTACAACACACGACTCTCGTTGGTGTTCCTCGACGAAACACGCGCCCCCATTTCGCTTCCCAACCCTGAAGGCGGCGAGTTCTTCGAAATCAATGTCACGGAACCGGTCCACACTACGGTTCTCAGTCTTTCGAGATTCGGCATCTACGACGGAGGCGACGAACCGGTCTCTTCACCCTACGTGAACTTAACCGGGAAAACGTTCTCCATCAAAGGGAACCTCTATGCCAATAAAGGAGATTTCTCGGGTATCGTCGAATTCTTCTGGGAAAATGTTGAATCGGGCGATCGCACCGAAGTGGGAAGATTCCTGTCCTGCGCGATGAAGCGAGACCAAAGCCTTGATTTTAATCTTGGCTTCATGAAGGCAAGAGATTTCAAAGTGGTCAATGGGCAGACTTATCGTTTGGTCGCTTCTTACAAAGATGGCGGTACTCGTATCGAGATTCCCGTAACTGACGGCGGATTAACCGATTATACATTCTCGGGCAGTGTATATACCCAGCCGCAAAAGGACAACACATACCAACCTCAAGCAGGAGATTTCGTAAGAATCCGCTTGAATTCAGGAGATTATCTCACAGCTCCCTCTGCAAGCGAAGGCCGTAGCACACAACTTAGTGCAACGAACGGCAAAATTGAAGGAACGACATTGGCCAGTCCGGAAACCATCTTCCGACTCACCGGCGATGGTTTGCTCAGCCTTTCGGGAGGTCGCGCGCTGACTCACGCCTCGACTTCGAAGAAACTGACGGAAGGTTTACAAGTTGCGGAGACCACCGATCAACCTGCACCTCTGACAATCAAGGGGATGCAAGGTAGACATTTGATTATTTGGAGTGACAATGGTGGCATCACGGTTTCCGACCCCGTGGTCATCGAGAAAGTCAATGAGCTCCCGATCTTTATTGGCGAACATGGCTATTGCACGTTCTACACTCCGGTAGATGCAATTCTCAATGGGGCAAAAGCCTATGGCGGAACCCTAAAAAGCAGCGGGCTGCAGCTCAACGAACTCTCAAACAACCTCCCCGCGAAAACGGCCTTCATCGTTTCCGGTCAACCCAACAGCTGGGTAACGCTTTCCTTGCAAAGCAAGCAGAATTTCCCGGCTATCCCGACTGAAAAGAATGTACTCTTCGGTTACGACATTCCCCGTCCGATCCCGATAGAAGAGACCTTCGCTTTCTCTCGTTCCACAGGTAGATTTTTGCCCCTGAATGTTTGGCGTAGACCTTTCCGTGCTTATCTCTCTGATCGTGAGCATGTTATCAGCGCATCGCCTGATGGTCTGAAAATCGGCCTGATCACGTCGACTCTTCGGACGAAATATTCTGACGAAGAAGGATTATTGTTTAATTTGAACGGACTACGCGTCGAAAAGCCGATACCGGGCACGATTTACATCCGAAACGGTAAAAAATTCATCGCGAAATAAGATCTATGTCTCCGCCTACGAGCAAAAAACAAGCGTTCGTAGGCGGAAGACACCATTTTTTTCGTACATTTGCCCCATATACAACGCTCAAACATGACCAACCAGTTCACTAAAGTCCTACTGTTCGTAGCTGCCAGCCTTGTTCTGTTCTGCGCTTGCCGAGACAACGACACTTACGCGGAACGCCGAGAGAAAGAAGACAAGCAAATCCAGGCTTTCCTCCGGCGGGGATGTGTGGTGCGCGACAAAATCCACGGATTCGACGTGCTTAATGTACCGGGCAACATCAAAGTGATTTCGGAAGCACAGTTTTTGGCACAAGACACCACAACCGACGTTTCAAAAAACGAGTACGTGCAATTTGGAACGGGAGTTTATATGCAAATCATTCGCAAGGGCACCGGACAACGCCTTACTTCCGGCGAACGCACCACGGTGATTAGCCGCTTCACCGAGTTCAGCATCGCAGGTGACAGTATCACCACTTCGAACTTGCTTGATTTCCCGGAACGCCCCGATCTAATCAGCATAAATAACAACTCCGGCACCCTAGATGGCGTATTTGTATCGGGACACATGTACAACACTTACGGATCTGCCGTACCTTCGGCCTGGTTGCTCCCCCTTCGTTACCTCCACATCGGGCGCCAGCATTCGCCGAACAGCCAAATCGCCAAGATTCGCCTCATTGTACCCGGCAATCAGGGACACAAAGTCGCCATCAACGACGTAAAACCCTATTTCTACGAAATTACCTACGAAAGAGCCCGTTAAAACAGAGGGCTTCCCCCGCGATAGCCGTCGCAAGATTCCACTAATTGCCACAAAGTCTCCCCCGGAAACGGGGGAATAGGGTAGTGCGCCTGCCTTTATAGCAACTAACACGTATATCCGTTCACAATTTCACGATAAACGCAAAAGAGCGATCCGCATAATCTATGCGGATCGCTCTTTTGCTTGCAGTATTTCATTTTTTTCCTACTATTCTGCTTGGTGAACAGTGAGTTGTGGGAAAGGAAAACCGATACCGGCTTGGTTGAACGTGGAGTAAATTTCCTTATTCATATCAAGATACACGTTCCAGTAGTCGGCTGTAGCCACCCACACGCGCATTACGACATTGACACTGCTGTCTCCTAATGACAACAAGGCAAAGACGGGCTCAGGATCAGTGAGAATGCGTTCATCGGCCGCTACAAGCTCGCGCAACACCCGTTCCACGCGCTCATAGTCCTCGCCATACTCGACAGACACGGTCCAATCTACGCGGCGTGTGCCTTCTTGGCTGTAATTCACCACGGTTCCGCTGCTCAAAGGCCCATTGGGGAGATAAACAACCTTGTTCTCCGGAGTGACGAGTATGGTATAAAAGATTTGTATCTCACGAACCGTTCCACCTTGCCCTTGGCATTCGATATAGTCACCGACTTTGTACGGACGGAAGAGGAGAATCAGGAGTCCCCCCGCGAAGTTCTGCAAATTGCCCGAAAGCGCCATGCCGACAGCCACGCCCGCAGAAGCCAACAAGGCCGCAAACGACGTCGTCTCGATACCTAATTGACTGATGACGGCAACTATGAGCAAAACAGTGAGCAGAATACTCACCAAGCTTTTCACAAAACTCTGCACGCCTACGTCAACATGACGACGGGAAAGCAGCTTTGCGACCAGTTTGTTGATGAAACCGATCAGAAACCGGCCGACAACAAAGATAACAATCGCGGTGAGTACGCGCAACCCGAAACTAACGGCATTTGTCGACAACCAAGATGAAACTTGGTGGAGCGTACCAACGCTATTCTGCGTCACTTGCTGACGCACTTGCTCAGAAACTTGTTCTGTGACCCGCTCCGCACTTGGAACGGTGAGTAAATGGATAAACATATCAGATCGAATTTAATACACGAGGGAGGGTTTTACGCTCTTGTTCGCCTCAATTGCAATCGCCACCCCATCTATCGCCACAACTCCTCCTTATTTAGAAGAAACATCGAGAAGAAGCACAGCGCTGATGGAGTGGCGTCGCAAATACAACGCAAATCGTTCACTTAGAACTCCTGCCAGCTCTTGATTTCGAGCGAATCAAGCGGCGTAGTTGTGAAGGCGTAAATGAAAGCCGAGGCCAAACGTGCGTTGGTCAGCAATGGAATGTTGAAATCGATGGCTGCACGGCGGATTTTGTAGCCGTTCGTGAGTTCACCTGTGGAGAAATTCTTGTGAACATTGACGACCATGTCGATTTTCTTGTCACGCAACAGGTCAAGCGCGCGGGGAAGTGCGTTTTCAGGGCTGTCTGGCGCCAGATTCTCCACTTCGCTCGGCCAAAGGACACGCTGATTCTCAATTCCGTTCTCGGAAAGGTAGCGCGAAGTCCCTGCTGTCGCAAAAATGTTGTAGCCGTGCTGCGACAATCTGCGGGCTGCTTCCAGCATATCGGCTTTCTGTTTTCCATTCCCGGTCGAAAGCAGTACGTTCTTCCGGGGAATGCGTAATCCGACGGAGAGCATACTCTTGAGCAAGGCCGAATTGGCATTTTCGCCCAGGCATCCGACCTCGCCGGTGGAGGCCATGTCGACGCCAAGCACAGGATCTGCTTTTTGCAAGCGGTTGAACGAGAATTGAGAGGCCTTCACGCCCACGTAATCCAGGTCAAAGAGCGATTTCGAGGGCTTTTCCACAGGAAGTCCCAGCATAATCCGCGTGGCCATCTCGATAAGATTAATTTTCAGCACCTTGCTCACGAAGGGGAAGGAGCGAGACGCACGAAGATTGCATTCAATGACCTTAATATCGTTCTCTCTTGCGAGGTATTGTATGTTGAACGGACCCGAAATATTCAGTTCGCGCGCAATCTGCTTCGAGATCTTCTTAATGCGTCGCGCCGTTTCAACGTAAAGCTTCTGGGGCGGGAACTGAATCGTGGCGTCGCCGGAGTGAACCCCCGCAAATTCCACATGTTCCGAAATGGCATACGCTATGATTTCGCCGTCTTTTGCCACAGCATCCATCTCCACTTCCTTGGCATGTTGGAGGAACTGCGACACCACCACGGGGTGTTTCTTGCTGACGTTGGCCGCCATGGTCAGGAAGCGCTCCAAATCCTCTTGCGTGTGGCAGACATTCATGGCAGCTCCCGAGAGAACGTAGCTGGGGCGGACAAGTACGGGGAAACCTACGCGGTCAATGAATGCATTGATGTCCTCCATCGACGTAAGTGCGCTCCATTCCGGCTGATCCACGCCGATGCGTCCAAGCATTGCGGAGAATTTCTCGCGATCTTCAGCGTTGTCAATATACTTAGCCTGCGTGCCCAACAACGGAACGTGCTGCTCGTCAAGCCGCATCGCCAGGTTGTTCGGAATTTGTCCACCGGTACTCACAACCACACCGAAAGGTACTTCGAGATCCAGGATATCCAGCACCCGTTCGAAGGTGAGTTCATCGAAATACAACCGATCGCACATGTCATAGTCCGTGGATACCGTCTCGGGGTTGTAGTTGATCATCACCGAACGGTAGCCTTCTTTGCGAATTGTGTTGAGTGCCTGCACACCGCACCAGTCGAATTCAACCGAAGAACCAATGCGATAGGCGCCGGACCCGAGGACAACCACCGAACGCTTGTCGTTTTCGTAACGCAGGTCGTGCGCCACCGCACTATACGTGAGGTAAAGGTAATTGGTCTGCGCGGGATATTCCGCTGCGAGGGTATCAATCTGCTTCACATAGGGAACAATACCGGCCAACTTGCGACGTTCGCGCACCAACATCTGAGCGCGTTCGATTTCCATCTCGCTTTCCATGCCGAGTGCACGCGCTACTTGGAAATCTGTGAAGCCTTGGCGCTTGGCCCGAGCGAGCAAATCGTTGTCGAGCACATTGATATTGCCCACGGCCTCCAGTTCACGCTCCGTTTCGTAGATATTGTAGAGCTTACGCAGGAACCAGCGATCGATTTTTGTGAGGCGATGAACATCTTCCACGGAATATCCGTCCTTAAACGCCTTCTCAATAACGAAAATACGCTTGTCGGTGGGCGCTTTGAGGGCGGCGTCCACATTTTCAATGGTCAATTCGCGATTTCCCACGAAGCCGTGCATGCCTTGTCCGATCATGCGGAGGCCTTTCTGGATCACTTCTTCGAAAGTGCGACCGATGGCCATCACTTCGCCCACCGATTTCATCGAACTGCCGAGCTCGCGATCCACACCGCGGAACTTGCCCAAGTCCCAACGCGGGATTTTGCACACCACATAGTCGAGAGCCGGTTCGAAGAAGGCCGAAGTCGTTTTCGTCACCGAGTTTTTCAGGTCGAAAAGTCCGTAGCCCAAGCCCAATTTGGCGGCAACAAAGGCCAAAGGATAGCCGGTGGCTTTCGAAGCGAGCGCCGAACTACGGCTCAGACGCGCATTGACCTCAATCACACGGTAATCTTCACTCTCGGGATCGAAAGCATATTGCACATTACACTCACCCACGATGCCGACATGGCGCACAATGCGGATCGCCAGCTCGCGAAGTTTGTGATATTCGCTGTTGGTCAACGTCTGCGACGGGGCAATCACGATCGATTCGCCCGTGTGAATGCCGAGCGGGTCGAAGTTTTCCATATTGCACACCGTGATGCAATTGTCGAAGCGGTCGCGCACCACTTCATACTCCACTTCTTTCCAGCCCTTCAAGCTCTTTTCGACCAAAACCTGCGGAGAGAACGAGAAAGCCTTCTCGGCCAACTTATCCAATTCGGCTTCATTGTCGCAAAAGCCCGAACCGAGTCCACCCAATGCGTAGGCCGCACGAATAATCACGGGATAGCCCAGCGTTTTGGCGGCGCGGCGCGCGTCTTCCAGCGTTTCCACGGCCTCGCTCTTGATCGTTTTGACATCGATCTCGTCTAATTTCTTGACAAACAGCTCACGATCCTCCGTATCCATGATCGCTTGCACGGGAGTGCCCAGCACTTGGAGATTATACTTCTCCAAAACTCCGCTACGATAGAGTTCTACGCCGCAGTTCAGCGCAGTTTGTCCACCGAATGCCAGCATAATGCCTTGCGGACGCTCTTTTTCGATCACTCGCTCGATGAAGTAAGGCGTGACCGGCAAGAAATAAATGCGGTCGGCCACTCCTTCCGAGGTTTGCACCGTGGCAATGTTCGGATTAATGAGCACCGTTTCGATTCCCTCCTCTTTGAGCGCCTTCAGCGCCTGACTACCGGAATAATCGAACTCACCGGCTTCGCCGATCTTCAGAGCGCCCGAACCGAGCAACAGGACTTTCTTAATATTTTGATCAATCATGCTTCGGATTATTTGAGGAGGTTGACGAAATCATCGAAAAGGAATTCAGTATCTACCGGACCGCTGCAGGCTTCCGGGTGGAATTGCGCAGAAAACCACGGGTTCGTTTTGTGGCGCACGCCTTCGTTCGATCCGTCGTTCATATTCACGAAATAAGGTTCCCAGTCTGCGCCCAAGGCCTCGCTTTTCACAGCGTAACCATGGTTTTGCGAGGTGATGAAACAGCGATTCGTGCCCACCATGCGCACAGGTTGGTTGTGCGAACGGTGGCCATATTTCAATTTGTAGATGGTTGCACCCGCAGCCTTCGAGAGCAATTGGTTGCCCATGCAGATGCCCATGCAGGGACGCACCTTCGGATTGGCAAGAAAAGCGCGAATGTGTTCAACTGTCTTCACGCAGGTGTCGGGATCGCCGGGGCCGTTGGCCAAAAATAGGCCGTCGAACTCCAATTCGTTGAAGTTGTAGTCCCAAGGCACGCGAATCACCTCCACACCGCGCTTGATCAAGCAACGAATAATGTTGTGTTTCACGCCACAATCCACCAAAACTACTTTCGGCGCGTTGGCATCTCCGTTGGTCGGCGCGTAGTGCATGACTTCCTTGCAGCTCACTTCCGCAACAAAGTTCACTCCTTCATATTGCGCGTCGGGAATCACATTGTCTTCCTCGTCGTCGAAGATGATTTTACCCATCATGACCCCGTGTTCACGGAGCACCTTGGTGAGTTGTCGCGTGTCGATGCCGGTAATGCCAGGCACTTTTTCGCGTTGCAGCCATTCGGCCAAACTTTCCTTCGCATTCCAATGCGAATAGTTCGTACTGTAATCACTGACAATGATGGCGCGCGCATGAATGCGGTCACTTTCCATAAAGGTGGCCAAACCGTTTTCTTCAAACGTGAAAGGCGGCACACCATAGTTGCCCACAAGTGGATAAGTGAGCACCATAAGTTGTCCGGCATAGGACGGATCGGTCAGACTCTCGGGATAGCCCGTCATCGCCGTGTTGAAAACGACCTCACCGGCCACGGGAGCTTCATAGCCGAAGCTCTCTCCGTGAAAACGGGTACCGTCGCTGAGCAAAAGAGTTACTTTGCGCATGTCTATATTTTGGGGGGAATTTTAGTTGTCATGAAGTGATAAAGCGAAACCGCGCGAAATCACGCCTGTTCCATGTAGCGAATGAACGCTTCGTTCACGCATTTGTTGCCACCCGGGGTGGGGTAGCATCCGCTGAAGTACCAATCGCCGGGACTCGTGGGGCAAGCCTTGTGCAGCCCGTCGAGGGTGAGGTAAACGAGATGTATTTCGGTCTTCACATCCGTGGGACGCAACAGTTCGATCATCTTGGCGTTGATTTCCTCCACGGTAAACGGTTCGTAAAGCTCGCACACATAATTGCGAATCTCTTCTTTCGGCAAATGCGCCTGCGCTTTGCAACGATTGTAGATGTCGCGCAGCAAAGCCTGCGTGCCCCGTTCTTCGTGCAAGGCAATGGCCGCCTTGAAAGCAATGAACTCGTCCATGTTAGCCATGTCGATTCCATAGTAATCAGGGTAGCGTACCTGCGGCGAACTACTCACAATCACAATGCGCTTGGGGTGCAGACGATCGAGAATGCGGATGATGCTCTCGCGCAGTGTGGTGCCGCGCACGATACTGTCATCGATCACCACCAGATTGTCCACGCCGGGACGCAGACTACCGTAAGTAATGTCATAAACGTGCGCCGCCAGATCGTTACGCGAATTGCCTTCGGCGATGAAAGTGCGCATTTTGATGTCCTTCCATGCCACTTTCTCCGCACGAACTCCGCGCGACAAGATTTCTCTTATTCGCGTTTGCGTCTCCTCCTCGCACCCCGGTTCTGCTTGGGCCAGGAGCGATGTGATTTCGCGCGTCTTTTGTTCATTGAGATACTCCTCAAATCCCTGAATCATACCATAATAAGCCGATTCCGCTGTATTGGGGATGTAAGAAAGCACCGTGTTGTCCACCTCATAATTGATGGCTTTGAGGATGTCCGGCACGAGGCGTCGTCCCATTTCCTTGCGCTCGCGATAGATATCGCGATCAGATCCTCGACTGAAGTACACTCGCTCGAACGAACAAGCGGCAAAACGTTTGGGTTCGAGGATCTGCTCAATGCGCAACTCCCCGTTTCTGCTCGTGATGAGCGCCTGTCCGGGTTGAAGCTCCAAGATGTCGTCCACCTCAAGGTCGAATGTGGTTTGCAACACCGGACGTTCGCTGGCCAGTGCGAAGACCTCATCGTTTTTGTACCAGAAAGCCGGACGGATGCCCCAGGGATCGCGCAAAACAAACGTTTCTCCGCTGCCGGTGATCCCGCACACCACATAACCTCCGTCCCACACGGGCGCCGACTCGCGCAACACGTTGGCCACATCGATATGTCGTTCGATATATTCCGTGATGTCGCGATCAGACAGCCCCAGCGCCTCAGCCGCCGCAAAGCAGCGTTCCGATTCGCGGTCCAATCGGTGGCCCAATTGCTCGAGCAGGAGATAAGTGTCGCTCAACATGCGCGGGTGCTGGCCCTTCACGGCAATGTGGTCGAAGATTTCTTGCACATTCGTCATGTTGAAATTCGCACATATACAGAGATTCTTGGCTCTCCAGTTGGCTCTCCGCAGAAACGGGTGGACATACGAAAGGCCACGCTTGCCGGTCGTAGCGTACCGGAGGTGGCCCATATAGATTTCCCCGGCAAAGGGGATATTCTTGCCGGCAAAATCCGCATCGGCAAGTTCGGACGACGAAAAGTTAGCGAACTTCTCGTGCACCGCAGCAAAGATTTGCTGAATCGCGGTGTTACCCATGGCACGCTCGCGAAACATAAATTCTTCACCCGGGTTGGCATTGAGCTTCAACGCCGCTAAACCGGCCGCTTCTTGGCCGCGGTTGTGCTGCTTCTCCATCATAAGATAGAGTTTGTTGAGCCCGTACGCCCAGGTGCCGTAACGTGCTTTGTAGTGACTCAGCGGTTTGAGCAGTCGCACCATGGCGACTCCGCATTCGTGCTTGAGCTGTTCCATCTGTGTTGGTTGGGGGGAAATGGTTTTGGTGCTGCAAAGATAATATTATTTTTCCGTTGCGCCACCACCGCACTGCAAGAGTTTTCCCCACACCCCGGGCTTTCTCTGTTCGCCCACCGCATTCCGCCCGTTGGGCCGCCCCAAATTGCGCACTTCTCCCGTATCTCTTCACCTCTTCCGCCCCTTCTTCAGCTTTCTCTTGCTTTTCTCCTCCCCTTTTCGGTACGAAGAGGCGAACATCGGGAACTTTCCACTCAAAGTTCCCCGTTTTTCATCCAAAGTTCCCCATTTTCGTGCATTTACTCCCGCGTTTTGCCGCGCGCCTCGCACAGCACATCCGCCTTGTGCCATTCGCTGCATTTTTCCTCCCCATCTGCGGTCGACAACAGGAGTGAAACGCACAAGTTCCATCTACTCATGCACCACATCCTCCGACGCCGGTGTGCCTTTCCCCTTCCGCTGTCGCAAAGTCCCGTCATTTCTCACCACATGCGCCCCTCGCCTCGTCTTCTCGCCTCCTTCGCTTTCAAAATTCTCCTTCAACTCGTCCGATCCCTCCTCACACGTCCGTCTTCTCCGGTAGCTTCATCCACAATTACCCTCTCCCCCAGGTCGTCAACCCGACTTTCCTCCCCACTTATCGGAGACACATTTTCGAGACATGACACAAAAGCTCACGATTCGCACAATAATTCGATGATTTCCCTCCCATTTTTCCATTCAAATTCTACCTTTGTCGTGTAAAATTCGACGCACACTTCAAAAATGTGAAGAGAAAGCATGGCGAATCGGAATAAAAGCATTAGCTTTGCCAAAAGATGACCGGAAACTCGGTTGTCTCAACGTCAACAATGTGCAGTCTGCGGTACGAAATCGGCAAAATAGACTATCACCGGACCCACAAGCCTGACGTTTACCCTGCTTGTCCATCAACAAGTGTGGTTAAAGCATTGCGCAGCCCAAAGACTGCGCAATGCCGACCGCACCCGTTCGACAACATAGGCGTGAACTGATTCAGCTTGTTCCTTCCGTGATGAGGTGTTTGCCGATACCTGTACCGGGGAGAAGGGCTTTTCGGTTTGCGCCTTTACTCTTTTCCTTAAATCTCGCCACCGGCATCGCGTCAAAGTTCCACTTTCAACAACTTATTTCCCATGCCACGATTCATTGTCACAACCAAAATGCGCAAAAACACCAATGGTGTATTTATAGAGCCCGGCATGAGCGTAGAAATCGTCACGCAGTCGCCCTCCAACCCCGTTATCACCAACGGCGGCACGCTCGTGCAAGAACGCTTCCTCGCACTCTATGGCGTAGACCTCAAACGCGCCGGCGCTTTGAACATGATGTGCCTCGACGTTCGCCAGGCGTAACAATAAACAGCGAACTTGCTCTTCCGGGCCAACGATGCCCCCTACTGCCATACGCTCTTTCCGCCCGTTGCAGGCCAGTTCCTATTTCCTTCGCGCTATAATCTCTCCTTGCCCTATGCCTCAACATCACTACGAGCCTCCCCAAAACGACTCAC
>ERZ772909.997-NODE-997-length-16323-cov-3.130440_pt1 | contig 16323 bp, 18 predicted proteins | sample MGYA00511137_ERZ772909 | MGnify/ENA primary metagenome ERZ772909 (study PRJEB29015, sample SAMEA2738095) | human oral metagenome | biome: human oral; feature: human-associated habitat; material: saliva | place: China | collected 2270 ... | reverse complement strand
CTCTTGAACTGGTCGAGAGCCCAAGCGTACGCAGTTGGAGCAACCCTGGACCAGTACTTCCAGTTGTGGTTGTCGCCGGAGTCGCGCTGGTAGTCAACGTTGATGCCAGCGTTTTTGAGCTGCTCAACAAAGGCGTCAACGTCAGCAACAGGCACTACGCCGTCGTCTGATGTTGTTGCAACAAAGAACGAAACCTGACTTGGATCGACCTCACCAAGATACTGAGTTGGGAACAGCTTCTTGTACAGATTCCAAGACCAGCTGGTGGTTCCGTCGCTAAAGGCGTGCTGAGATGTGTAAATAAAGTTGTCGTCAGCAAGCGTTGTCCAAACGGAAGGCGAGAGCAGAATGCCCTTGCTAAAGTAATCGGAGTGGTGCAAAACAAATCGAGCCGCACCATAACCGCCCATAGAAATGCCGCCGATTGCGTGATCTTTGCGATCCTTTGACACGCGATATGTGCTTTCAATGTAAGGTACCAGGTCGTTCATGATGGCGGATTCCATCTTGAGACCGCGATCAGCGGAGTCAATGTAGAAGCTGTTAAAGCCGTCAACAAAGACTACGATAGCTCCCTGACCAGCGGTTTGAATGGCCTCGTCAAGCATCGCAGATGAATCAAAGCGCTCCAGCAGATTGCGATGATTGCCGTACAGACCATGCAGCATGTAAATAACAGGATAGGTTTTATCGGGATTGGACTCGTAGTCTGCAGGCAGGTAGACGTCATAGTTCCAGTCCAGACCAAGGGTTGGCGAGTAGAACGATGTCGCCTTAACCGTACCTTTAGGAGCTTCGTCTTTCTGCGCCTCCGTTTGAGTGGTTGAGCTGCCCTGAGCGTTCTCAGAAGCGGCTGGTGAGCAACCATAAAATGGAATCACCAGTAAAAGCGCCGCAAACAGAGCAAGCGTGGTGCTCAGTACCATATGGTTCTTAAGTCGGGTTTTAAGCTGGCCGCCCAGCAACGCAATGTTCCGGTGCAAACGTGCGACAAAATCTGTGTCACGCATTGTTTCCTCCTGACGTTGTAGCTTTGACCTTGGTGTAAACATACGAGCACGCCCGCACTTCTCGCCCTATAAAATAAAAAGTCGAAACAAAATGCATCGCACAGCAGGCCAAGTGGTTGTTCTTGTGCTGTGGACGGCTTTGCAATGTGGAGAAACCCGTCAAATTTGAATGAATTGTTGCATTCGTGAAGCAACAAAAATTCCCGCGTACAACTGCTAAAGAGTGGAGTATACTTTTAAGGCTTTTCCACAGAGCCCCGTAATCTCTGACAAGAAAAAGCATCGATGACCCGTCCAGGGGTTATCAACTCGTAATTCGTAGGAGGAGTCAAGTGAAGAAGTCGACTCAGTTCGCCAAGGCTGGCGAAGTCGAGCGCAAGTGGGTGCTCATCGACGCTGAGGGCGCAACGCTCGGTCGTCTGGCTACAAAGGCTGCCATGATTCTTCGTGGTAAGAACAAGCCACAGTACACCCCAAACGCTGATACTGGTGACTTTGTTGTCATCATCAATGCAGACAAGGTTGTCCTTACTGGTGTTAAGGCTGACCACAAGGAGTATTGGCGTCACTCCGGCTACCTTGGTGGCTTGAAGATCACTTCCTTCAAGGAAGAGATGGAGAAGCACCCAGAGCGTGTTGTTGAGCACGCAGTCAAGGGCATGCTTCCTAAGACCACTCTTGGTCGCAAGCAGGGTATGAAGCTTAAGGTTTACGCCGGTGCTGAGCACCCACATGCTGCACAGAATCCCGTCAAGATTGAGCTGGAGGGCTAAACGATGGCAGATAACACCGCTGTTTACACCGGCACCGGCCGTCGTAAAGAGGCCGTCGCTCGTGTTCGTCTTGTTCCTGGAACTGGTAAGGTTACCGTTAACGGCCGCGAGGCAGTCCAGTATTTTGGTCGCCAGCAGCTCGTAGACAACGCAACCGCACCTCTCCGCATTACTGATACTCTTGGTCGTTTCGACGTCCTTGCAAACTGCGATGGCGGCGGCATCAACGGCCAGTCCGGTGCTCTTCGCCTGGGCATTGCTCGCGCTCTTCTTGAGGCTGGCGAGTATCGTGATGACCTTAAGAAGGCCGGCTACCTCACCCGCGATTCTCGTGCGGTCGAGCGTAAGAAGTACGGTCTGAAGAAGGCTCGTAAGCGTCCTCAGTTCTCCAAGCGCTAAGGCCGCTGGACCCAAAAAAGTCCTCACAAAGAGACCTGTTGTATATCGGCAGGTCTCTTTTTTGTATACTTTTAAATGGTTGCATTTTGCATATTTACGCAACCACTTCAGTCCGCACGTTCTTCTCGCCATCTGGCGAGAAGCCCCACCTGTCGAGTAGTTCGCTGGCGCTTCGCGCGCACGTTGCTCTCCACCCGACAACACTACATTCGCAGCTAGGAGACGCTTATGAAGTACTTTGGAACCGACGGCTTTAGAGGCCGCGCAAACGAGGGTCTGAACGTCGATCACGCATACAAAATTGGCCGCTTCATTGGCTGGTATTACGGAGCTAAGCAGGCTCGCAAGGCTCGTATCATCATTGGTAAGGATACCCGCAGGTCAAGCTATATGTTTGAGTCCGCGCTTGTCTCGGGCCTGGTTGCTTCTGGCGCTGACGCGTACATGCTGCACGTCATTCCTACGCCTGGCGTTAGCTACGAGGTAGTAGACGGTGCCTTTGACTGCGGTGTCATGATTACTGCGTCCCACAATCCGTTCACCGATAACGGTATCAAGCTGGTCAACAAAGACGGCTACAAGATGGATGAGGACGTTCTTGAGCAGGTAGAGTCCTATATTGACGGCGAGTTTGACGTTCCTCTGGCAACTGGTGACGGCATTGGCCGCACGGTTGATTACATGCAGGGCCGCAACCGCTACATCTCCAGCCTTATTGCTAGCTGCGGCTTTAGTCTGCAGGGCCTGAAGATTGGCCTGGATTGCGCAAACGGCGCAGCTTCTAGTGTTGCTCGCCCTGTTTTTGACGCCCTGGGCGCCGAGACGCACGTTATCAACAATGCTCCAAACGGCCTCAACATCAATGTTGATTGCGGTTCTACCCACATTGACCAGCTGCAGCGTTTTGTGGTCCAGAATGGCCTTGACGTGGGCTTTGCCTACGATGGTGACGCTGACCGCTGCCTGGCAGTTGACGAGCGCGGCCACGTGGTTGACGGAGACCTGATTCTTTACGTCTGCGGCACCTACCTTAACAAGTATGGTCGCCTGGCTAAGCAGACCGTAGTTACCACCGTTATGAGTAACTTTGGCTTGTTCAAGGCATTTGACGACGCTGGTCTCTCTTACGAGAAGACCAACGTGGGCGATAAGTACGTCTACGCTTGCATGAACGAGAACGAGTACAGCCTGGGCGGTGAGCAGAGTGGTCACATCATCTTTGGTGACTTGGCAAAGACCGGCGACGGCATCTTGACCAGCCTCCGTATTATGGAGGTCTTACGAGCAGAGCGCGAGAAACTCTCTGAGCTGACTCGTCCCGTTACACTATATCCACAGCAGTTGGTTAACGTCCGCGTCACCGACAAAGAGGCTGCGATGCAGTCTACTAAGGTCAACGACGCGGTTGCAGCTGCCGAGAAGTTCCTTGAGGGCAATGGTCGCGTGTTGGTCCGTGCTTCCGGAACAGAGCCTCTGGTGCGCGTTCTTGCAGAAGCTCCAACCGATGAGCTCTGCCAGCAGGCAAATCAGATTGTGCTCGATGCACTTGAGGAGTATAGGCTCAGCGCTTAAGCGCAGATAGATCCAGGGGATACGATGGCACTGGCAGGAATAGGTGTAGATATGCTTGAGATTGCCCGCATGCAGCAGGCAATTGAGAGGCGCCCTCATTTTATTCGCCGTATGTTCACCGATGCCGAGCGTGCGTATTGTGAGCGCACTGCTCGCCCTGCGGAGCACTATGCTGCTCGCTTTGCGGCAAGAGAAGCCGTGCTCAAAGCCTTAGGAACGGGTTTCTCGTCTGGTATTGGTTTTCAGGATGTATCTGTTGAGAGAGATCAGTTGGGCAGGCCACAGGCTCGTCTAGCGGGCAAGGCTGCACAGATTGCGGCCGAGCAGGGCGTGCAGGAGATTGCGCTTTCTATCTCGTACACCAGAGACGTGGCGGTAGCCAATGCGGTTGCGGTAACCAACGCCGTAAAACCCAAGGTAGATCAAAAGGAAGATGCTGCCCAAGAGCTGGCACGTTCGTTCAAAGAAGCTCGTTCTGTGTTGGATGAGCTTGAGCGCGTGCAAGAACCTATAATTGAGACAACCTTTGATGATGTTGTTAAATCCGAGGAGTAAGTTATGCAGCCGGTACTAAATGTTGAGGACATCAAGCGCGTAGAGATTGCGTTGACACGCGTGGGTGTGAGCGTTTCTGAGCTTATGCACCGTGCAGGTTACGCTGCTGCTCAAGAGGCCCTTGGCATGGGAGGGGACATCTCTAACGTTGTCATCCTTGTAGGTCTTGGCAATAACGGTGGAGATGGTTGGGTGGCAGCAGAAGCGCTGCGCTCTAGAAACTGCAACGTTAAGGTAGTTACTCCGCTTGAGCCTGATCAGATTTCCGGCGATCTTGCACGTCAGATGGCGCAGCGCGCCGTTCGCGCGGGAATCTCGGTGCTGGTTGGCCCTTCTCGCCAGGAGCTGATTGACCTGCTGGCAACAGCTGACGTGGTGCTTGATTGCATGCTGGGCACCGGCTTCCACGGCAAGGTCCGTGCTCCGTTTGATATTTGGATTGAGTGCCTGAATCAGTCCGGCGCTCGCGTGCTTTCCGTTGACGTTCCAAGTGGTCTTTCTGCGCAGAAGGGCCAGGTGGAAAGCGCGTGTGTTGTCGCTGACGTCACCGTTACCATGATTGCACTCAAGCCCGGCCTCATTGCCGACGCTGGCCGCGACGTTTGCGGCTCTATTGTCGTAGCTCCTCTGGCCGAGCAGACCGAGCGCCTGGTTGTTGAGGCAGATCCTGTTGCCTGGCGCGTTGACCTGGAAGATTATCTTGCTTCTGTTCCTGCTCAGCTCAACGACTGCGATAAATACTCTCGTGGCTCCGTATTGGTGGTTGGTGGCTCAAGCCGCTTCCCCGGAGCTGCTGTTTTTGCTGCTAAGGCGGCTGCTCGTGCGGGTGCTGGCTACGTTACGCTGGCAGTTCCTGAGGCCATTGTCAGCTGCGTTCAGATGATGTTGCCAGAGGTTCCCGTTATTGGCCTCCCGTGCGACGCTGAGGGCGTGTTTACCGAGGAAGCAGCTCCACTGGTGCTGCAGCTTGCCGCCATGCGCACCGTTACGCTGGTTGGCCCTGGCATGCGCGTCTCTGGCGGAACCGTCAAGGTTACCTCCGCGCTGCTTGACTCTGAGCTGCCCGTTATTGTTGACGCCGACGCGCTCAACTGCATTGCTCGCCTCACTAATAACAACCTCCCAGATTTCCCCGAGCTCACTCGTCGTACCGCTCCGCTCATCATGACGCCGCATCGTCGCGAGCTTGGTCGCCTGGTTAACCAGGTAGATAATCCTCCTGCAAGCCTGGTGGCTCAGCTTGAGGCCGCTCGTAAGATTGTCTGGGCAGACGGTGGCTCTGAGCTGGTCATTGTTGCTAAGGGAACCGCAACTGGCTGCGTTGGCGTCCAGAAAGCCGTGCTGCCCAAGCCTGGTCCGGTAACGCTGGCAACCGCTGGCTCTGGCGATGTCCTTGCTGGTACTATCGCTGGCCGCTTGGCTCAGGTTGCTGGTCAAGTTGATGACCTGCCAACCTTCTGCTCACTTGCCTGTGAGGTTCACGCATACGCAGGTCAGCTAGCTGCCGAGAAGTTCGGTGTACGCGGAGCTATGGCTGGCGACATCTGTGACGTTATTGGCCTTGCTTCCGACGCACTTGAAGAGCAGATTGCATTCCCTATGGCAGACTTTGAAGAAGCTGCGGAGTAGGTGAGCCTGATGTCGGCATATCCCCAGGATAGATGGGCTTGGATAGAGATTGATCTTTCTGCCGTCCGCCACAACGTAAAAGCGTTTAAGGCCCAGCTTAGCCGCGGCGTTAAGATGATGTGTGTGGTTAAGGCTGACGCATACGGTCACGGTGCTGCTCAGTGCGCTAAAGCCATGCAGTCCGTGGGTGCTGATCAGTTTGCCGTTGCAACGGTCGATGAGGGTGTTGAGCTGCGCTGTTCTGGCATTGAGAGCCCTATTCTGGTGCTTTCCGAGCCACCGGTCACTTCTATTCCAGACCTCGTCCGCTTTGACATTATGCCTTCCGTCTACACGGTTGACTTTGCCCTTGCGTATGGCGAGGCTTCCGCCGCAGCTAATAAGGTTGGCCGCTATCACCTGGCCATCGATACCGGCATGACCCGTATTGGCGTTAGGCGAGAAGATCTACTTGAGGTTCGCGGCTCTATCGATTTCCACAGGGGTCTTGAATGCGCTGGTACGTTTACGCATTTTGCTACGGCCGACGTGCTCGACAACTGGGACTTTGACCTGCAGGTTAATCGCTTTATTGAAGCGGTTACGGCACTCAAAAACGCGGGCTATGAGCTGGGCTTGGTTCACGCTGATAACACTCCTGGCACGGTTCTGCACAAAGACATTCAGTTTGATATGGTCCGCGTGGGCATTGGTCTGTACGGACTTCATCCAAGCAAGCTCACCATTCCCCGCATTGACCTGCAGCCCGTTATGAGCGTGCGCGGTCGCGTGACGCGCGTGGTCTATCCAGCTGTTGGCGACGGCGTTAGTTACGGTATGACGTGGCGTGTTCCTCGCAATAACATCCAGGTAGCTACCGTGCCTATTGGCTACGCCGACGGACTTGCACGTTGCCTCTCTAATCGGATGGATGTTTTGACGCGCGGAGATCGTGTTCGCCAGGTGGGCAACATCTGCATGGATCAGTTTATGATTGCTGTTGATACCGCTGGTACGCACGCTAATAAACCTGCGCATGAGATTCGCTATGGTGATGTGGTTACCCTCATCGGCAAAGACGGCGACCAAGAAATCACCGCAGATGAGATGGCTGATCTTCGCGAGACCATCAATTACGAGGTAGTTTGCAACTTTGGTGCGCGCCTCGATAAGGTGTACATCTAATGGCAGTCACGCTTGACGAGATTCGCAAGCAGATTGCTGATTGCAAGAAGTGTCCGCTGTGGGAAACACGCACCAACATTGTGTTTGGTGGCCCAAATCCCACGGCTCGCGTCATGATTGTGGGAGAAGCTCCTGGTAAAAATGAGGACCTAAGCGGTCAACCTTTCGTGGGCGTATCGGGCAAAAAGCTTGATGCACTGTTAGAAGAAGTTGGCCTTTCTCGCCAGGATGTTTTTATCTCTAATGTGGTCAAATGTCGACCGCCTTCAAACAGAAATCCCAAGGTAGCTGAGGTGGAGGAGTGTTCCCCGTACCTTCGCGACCAGATTCGCGCTATTAAGCCGGACGTCATTGTCTGCCTGGGAAATTTTGCAACGCAGTTTGTCATGCACACCGATAAGGGCGTGACGGAGCTGCGCGGCAAGTTTTACCAGATAGGCGCTTTTAGCGTGCTACCTACCATGCATCCCGCATCAACTATTTACCGTAAGGAGTGGGCGCAGTTCCTCAAAGATGACCTGCGACTTCTTGCTGATTGGCTTGAGGAACACCCTCGAGGAGGCTCTTGTGACTAACCTTTCTACCAGCGCAAACGACGCTGCAACAAACAACCTGCCAGAGAAAACTGCGGCTGGCACATATGTCTCTACTACCACCGAGCAAACTATTGCTCTTGGTCAGATTCTGGGCAAACTCCTGCAAGCGGGAGACGTTCTGGTGCTTACGGGAGATCTGGGTGCTGGAAAAACGCAGCTTACTAAGGGTATTGCTGCTGGCATGGGCGTCACGGATGACGTGACCAGCCCAACCTTTACTATCGAGATGGTTTATGAAGGTACGCTTATGCCTCTCTACCACTTTGACCTGTATCGCCTAAACGACCCTGATCAGCTTGAAGACACCGGCTTGTACGATGCGCTTGAGTCTGATGGCCCAACTATCATCGAGTGGGGAGAGCAATTTGTGGAGCAAATTGGCGAGAGAACCCTCGATGTGTACGTTTCTAGGCTATCTGAGGAAGAGCTGGAATCAGACGACGCTGAGCCGCGCCGTGAGATTCGCTTTATCCCACAGAATGCTCGCGGAGAAGAAATCATTCAGTCGCTGTAATTACTGAATAAATAACGTTTTTGTCATCCAGTTATAGATATTTTAAGAATATCTATAACTGGATATTTTGGCAGTACACCTGCGATTTCTTTTCATATATACTTACTAATCCGTTGAGAAATGTTCAAAAAAGAAAAACAATTTTTTCTTGAAATACACGAGTTAAGGAATATGAAATGAAGAAGTATTTGCATAACAACGCAAAGCTGCTCGCAATTGCAGGCATTATGGCAAGTGTGTTGGTTTTCTCGCCAGTACTTTCTGCGATAGCTCTTGCTGAGGGTACTGAGGTAGCTGAGGCAAGCGCCACAACTGAGGCCACCGCCTCGACCGAGTCGTCTGCCGCTACGACCGAAGCGACTGCTACAACTGAGACGACCGCTGCTGCCTCAACAGATGATGATAGTGACGCAGAGGCAGTTGGATCTTATATGGGCGCCGATGGCATAATGCGTGAAATCCACATTTCAGTATCAACAGATGGCGGCACTTATAACGGAAAAGATTATATTCCACCAACTATTTCAGGTGATTTTAAGAGTGTTTCTTTTAGCAGCAATGTTCAGCGTGAGGGATACACACTGGTAGGTTTTTCAACAGGTTATTTTTCGCAAGATGAAATAAACAATGCAACACCAGATATGTCGAAACCATATACTATCGATGAGAGTGGCAATGTTCATATGAATCTTGATGATATTGTTGCCTGGAGTGTTACCGACAATATTGATACAAACACTATTACGTTTCGCTATCATTTAACTACCTTATGGGCACCAAATCCTGAGCCAGAACCAGAGCCAGAGCCAGAGCCTCAGCCAGAGCCAGAGCCAGAGCCCACTCCAGTTGTGCCTGCCTCTGATGCAACTCAAACTCCTACACCAAGGCGCGAGAAGAGCGTTCTGCCTAACACTGGTGACGTAAGCTCTGTAGCAGGTGTTATCGCAGTAGCTGGCACCACTCTTGTTGCTCTTGGCCTTCGCAAGAAACTGCAGCAGTAAATAGTCGCCTCCTAGTAGAAATAAATCCTTATGCCTAAGCATTTTCACAACAGCACAAAGCTCCTTATTCTCTCCGGTGTTCTTGCAGAAGCATTGGTTTTCTCGCCAGTGCTTTCTTCTCTTGCGCTTGCAGAGGGTACTGAGGTGACAGAAGCAACTGCCACAACTGAGGCAACCGTCACAGCTGAGACAACCGTCTCGACCGAGTCGTCCGCTACAACTGAAGCAGCCACCGCAGCTGAGACGACTGCGACAACTGAGACAACCACTTCAACTGAGGCTGCTGCCAGCACCACCTCAACAGATGACAATGGTGCAACTATTGTTCGTTATTATGATCCTGAAGTTGGTTGGAATATTAGGATTAATCTTGTTGTCGGCGCATACGGCACTCAATACAACGGAAATGCCTATATCCCTGCGACGATTTCAGACGATCATAAGAGTTTTACTTTTGATGGAAATATTCAGCGAGATGGTTACACGCTGGTAGGATATTCGTCAGAAATACTTCTCAGTAATCAAAGGGATAACGCAACTCCTGACCAGTCAATGCCTTACACCGTTGATGCTAATGGAATTGTTCACGTGAATTTTGCTGATATTACCACGTGGTCCGTTACTGATGACCTGCGTGACGACACTACAACTTACTATTACTTTTTTGCTCCTCTTTGGGCACCAAATCCTGAGCCAGAACCAGAGCCAGAACCTGAGCCTCAGCCAGAACCAGAGCCCACTCCAGTTGTGCCTGCCTCTGATGCAACCCAAACTCCTGCACCAAGGCGCGAGAAGAGCGTTCTGCCTAATACAGGTGACGCAAGCTCTGTAGCAGGTGTTATCGCAGCAGCTGGCACTACTCTTGTTGCACTTGGTCTCCGCAAGAAAATGAAGTAATAAACTGCAAGAGCTAATAAGTAACAAATACGCCTCTAGAAATAAGATTTTCTAGAGGCGTTTCTTTTTAAGGTATCTTTTGGCTCGCGGTTAGTCGAGCATTTAAGACACTCTAAAAGATATATCCCTTTGCAACAGCCCAGTTCCAGATGCGGTCAGCCTGTACTTCACAGCGCTGCTTAAGTTCAGCAGTGTTAGAACCAGTGAAAGTAACCTGCTGAACAGAAAGAGGAAGGTTATCTGGCCTAGTAATAGTTAGAGTTGCGCTGTTCATAGCCATACGAGCGGTCTTGTTTGTACCAAGGCGGACCTTAACAGTAAAGTAACCACGATCAACAGGCCACTCGGTAACTTCTCCGCTATTGGCTGTTCCAGACCTAAATCCGTTTGCATTAGCAATAATGCTATAGCCATTCATAAAGAAACCAGCTGCAATAAGTAGGCCACCAATGGCGCACAAAAGAATTCCTGCAAAAATGGTGCCCTCACCATTTAAATTAAAGAAATTCCAGAGGCCGCCAACAGCAAAAAACACACCGGCTGCCCAACCAACAAGAGGGCTAGCAGCTCCCTGAGGTTTACCAAAATCAATTACATCGTAAGTAAGAGGAATAGGAGAAGTATCGTTTTTATCGTAAAGATAAACGTTACTTGGAATTTCCTGTTTTTGAGCGGATTTTTGTGGTGCTTCTGGTGGAGTTGGAAGTGACATAAAGCGTCCTCCTTTTAGCTGGTAGAACTATTCAGGATATAAAAAATTATCCTATTTGAGAGATTTATTGTAACATATTGGATAGTAGAGGCTTAAATTTTTTAATTTGGCACTGCTCCCACTGAAAGGATGCTTAATGAAAAGACGTCAACTAGCACTGACTTGTGCACTGGTACTTGCGCTTTCATCAGGTGTTGTATTTACTGCGTGTAGCCCTAATATTTTTGGTTTACCATCACCTGAAGAGATTGCCGCTCAGAAGGAAGCAGAAGAGAAGAAAGCTGCTCTTGCTCCCTTTGTAGGTATTTGGGAAGCCAAGTCAATTGAGGATCAAAAAAATGGCACAGTCACTGAAGACATGTACAAAGATGTTAGAGATGTTTATCTAGCAATTTATGGCTATGACTTCTCTGATGATGGCACTGGTTTGTTTGTTCGCTTCGGCGCTCAGAAGCCCTTTACCTGGTCTGTTGATGCCGATGGAAAGCTTACTATCACCCTTGCAGGTAATGCCGGAAGCTATACAGCAAGCGTTGATTCCTCAGGTCAGATGACCGTTGAGGGCTCTGATGGTTCTAAAGCTATCCTTACTCAGGTAAGCAAGACCTCAGGTGATTATTCTCATATTAGGTATGAGCCTTTTAATCCATTAACAGGAACGGGCAACATTTCTAAAAACAAGTCATCGCATGAAACTAAACTACGCTTTACTATCACCACTGAGCTTGATCAGGTCATTGTTGATACCGATGAGCTCTATGTAAGGCTTATTGGCATCGCTTCCCTTAAAGACCTTAAGGGTTTTGAAGGCTATGTCTTTGAGGTTATTAATAGAACTCCTTATACAACCGGCTATCAATTTACTATTCAAGATCCAACCGATGGCTATTGGGCTTATGGATTTAATGTGTTAGAGCCAGGTGAGAGAGTCTATGAATATGTTCTTAATAACCAACGTAGAGATAAGTCACTTTCTGAAGTCACGGATGTAAAAGGCACTCTTGAGTATGACCACTCTAGCGATGGCGCCCTTCATAATGACGAGAAAACCGTGACATTTGATTTGCCTACTGGGCAGAGCAAGTAACAGTTAAGAGTTAGTTTTATATCGCTGCACGTATGGAAGAAGGTCTTATGAAAAAGCGTCAAATGCTGTTAGGATGTCTGCTTGCGCTGGTGCTTTCTGTAAGTGCAGTGCTTAGTGCATGCTCATCAGGGGATAACAGTCCCGCAGGAAACAAAAAGTCTGCTGGTCAGATCGTAGGTGTTTGGGAAGCTTATGACATCTTTGAACCCGGACTAGGAAATCTGAGTGAGGGAGCTGCCTACGACGATTATAAAGAACAGTTCCATGCAATTTATGCTTTCAGCTTTGCTGAGGATGGAACTGGCTTGTTTACTCGCTTTGGCATAATGAAGCCTTTTACCTGGACTGTTGATGCAGAAGGAAAGATTACAGTTACCCTTGAGGGAACTGCGGGTTATTTTACGGGACAGATTGACGCTGAGACTGGCAGGTTAAGGCTCAAGGGCACTGGCTACGATGAGACTGACGCCGAGCTTAAGCAGATTTCAACTACTGCTGGAGACTATGCAAGTGCTACCTATCAGCCATTTGATCAACTTACCAATAAAGGTACCATACCAACCATGATTAGGTATGACGATCTCAAGTATAAAAATTTTGAAATAACTCGAGAGGTCAATAAAGTTCTTATCGATACAGATAAGCTGTATATGAATCTGTACGCTATCGCTCAGGTACCGGGAAGCTCTCAAGAAGGTTACGTATTTGAGATTATCAACAAGTGCCCTGACTCATTTTACGGAGAGTTCTCTCTTGGAGATCTACATGGTCCTCTGAAAGCCTTTGGTCAAGCCTCCTTACAACCTGGTGAGAAGTTCTATTTGTTCGTTCCTAATGTCTCGCAGACACCTGGATCTCTTGTGGCACTTTCCAATCCAAAAGCCACGGTTTCTATTGGTTACAATAACGGAACAACCTATACACCTGTTTCGGAAAGGGAGAAAGTACAGCTTGATCTAAACATCCCTCCTAAGTCTGAGTAACAAAAGAACGCATATCTTCAGCGTACTCACCACTACCACTGAAAGGACACTTGATGAAACAACATAAACTGCTACCAGTTCTTGCGCTTGTCTTGGCGCTCTCTGCTGGCGTTATGTTTACGGCTTGCACTCCTAACATTGGTGGGCCTTCGGCTGAAGAGATTGCAGCTCAGAAGGAAGCAGAAGAGAAGAAAGCTGCTCTTGCTCCGTTTGTGGGCGTTTGGGAAGCAAAGTCTATTAGTGATCCAAAGAAGGGCGAGATTCCCGAGAGTGTCTATCCAACAGCAAGAGACACATTCCAGGCCATTTACGGCTATGACTTTTCCGATGACGGCACTGGACTATTCGTCCGTTTTGGTGCTCAGAAGCCCTTTACCTGGACTGCTGATGCTGATGGCAAGATTACCATCACCCTTGCTGGCAACGCCGGAAGCTATACAGCAACCGTTGATTCCTCAGGCCAGATGACCATTGAGGGCTCTGACGGTTCCAAGGCAGTGCTTACCCAAGTAACTAAAACCTCAGGTGATTACTCTTCTCTTAAATATGCTCCATTTGATGCGCTTACGGGTAAGGGAACTATTGGAGGAAATTATTCCTCCCATGATGACTTTTATATGAATTTTAAGGTAGTTACCGAGGTCAACAGGGTTGTTGTTGATAATGACGACATGTACGTCAGATATGTTGGAATCGCCACAACACCAAGCGGTCAAACCGAAGGTTATGTTTTTGAGGTAATCAACAAGTCCGATAAGACGGCCTCATATGACTTTAGGGTGGATAATTCGGATTCCACTGTGTTTGGAACAGCTCTTAATGTTCTTGAGCCTGGTGAGAGATTCTATGAGTTTGTAGTTGATAGCTCCAAAGCAGATGTACCTCTGGCTAAGCTTTCTGAATCTAAGGGAACTTTTAAGTATTCCCATGTTGCAGATGGAAGCAGTCTTGAAGACGAGAAGACCGAGCAGTTTGATTTGACGATTTCACAGAATAAGTAATGCACTCAGACGATACCTAGATTGAGTAGAATGAACTTCGTTAAAAAAGTGTCGCCAAGAAAGGACATTGTCAATCTAGAGAGCTTTGGTGTTGGAGGGACTTTCTTGAAACAGCGTAGACTACTTTTTATGCTTGCACTTACACTTGTGCTTTCTACCAGCATTGTGTTTACGGCTTGTACTCCTAACATCGGCGGACCATCTCCTGAAGAGATTGCGGCTCAGAAGGAAGCAGAAGAGAAGAAGGCTGCGCGCGCTCCGTTTGTGGGCGTTTGGGAAGCAAAGTCTATTAGTGATCCTAGCCAGGGAGATATCCCCGAGAGTGTTTACCCAACGGCAGTAGAATCCATGAAGTCAATTTATGGCTATGATTTTGCTGATGACGGCACGGGCAATTTCATCCGTTTTGGTGCTCAGAAGCCGTTTACCTGGTCTGTTGACGCTGATGGTAAGCTCACTATTACTCTTGCGGGTAATGCCGGAAGCTACACAGCAACTGTTGATTCCTCAGGTCAGATGACCATTGAGGGTTCCGATGGCTCCAAGGCAGTTTTGAAGCAAATCACTAAAACCTCAGGTGATTATTCCAGTCTTAAGTATAAGCCGTTTGATGCAATGGCAGACAAGGGCACCATTGCGTATAACTTCTCTTCTACTAAGGGCGAATACAAGATGCGCTTTAAGCTGAAGACTGAGGTTGACAAGGTTCTTATCGATAATGACGATCTCTATGTCAGGTATGTTGGTATTGCTAAATCCCCAGATGGTTACTCTGAAGGCTACGTCTTTGAGATCATCAATAGGTCTGAAAACTGGGTTAATTGCACCTTTAAGTTAGATAATTCTGAGAATTCTGTATGGGCTTACGACTCTAACTATCTTGAGCGTGGCGAGAGGGTCTTTGCATTTGTAATTAATAGTGCAAATCAGAAAAAGCCTCTTGCTGATCAGACTGAGGTAAATGCAGTTGTTGAGTACTACCACATCAAAGGCGGTAAGAGCATGGAAGACACTAAGACAGAAAATGTTGACCTGATAATCTCTCAGAAGAAGTAAGTGTGCCGTTGATATGAGCCTACTCTATCTACTATCAGCGCCATTAGGCGCAAGCATTGCATGGTTTCTAAGCGCACATACACAAACAACACAACTAAGGAGAATCAATATGCACATAGATATGCTCATATTATTCCTCAAATTTGCAGGAATGACCCTATTCATACTTATGATTGGCTACTCATTACTGCTAATTGAATACGCTTTATCAATACTAAACATAGGTTGATTTGCGTAACAAACACTGATGGATGTACAAGTAGCGGTATGCTCCGCATTACAAAAGAGAGCGTGACCAAACATGAAGAAAGCTTTGATTTCGATTGACTACACCTACGATTTTGTAGCAGATGACGGAAAGCTGACAGCAGGCAAGCCAGCTCAGGCTATTTCAGATGCTATTTATGAGGCTACAAAGTGCGCTTTTGATCGTGGCGATTATATTTTCTTTGCTATTGATGCTCACGATCCAGAGGATACCTTCCATCCAGAGACTAAGCTTTTCCCACCTCACAATATCATTGGCACAAGTGGTAGAGACCTGTTTGGCCCTCTGAATGATTTCTATCAGCAGCACAAAGATGATAGTCATGTGTTCTGGATGGACAAGCGTCACTACTCGTCCTTCTCGGGAACTGATCTTGATATTCGTCTGAGAGAGCGCGGCATTAATACGGTTATCCTAACCGGTGTTCTTACCGACATCTGCGTGCTTCACACAGTGGTTGACGCTTACAATTTGGGCTATCACATTGAGGTTGTTGAGCCAGCAGTTGCATCGCTAACGCCAGAGAATCATCAGTTTGCTCTTTCGCACTTTAAGAACACTCTTGGAGCAACGTTGGTTGATGCAGAGCTTAATGAGATTGAGAACTCGTAATGACGCCAGAAGAACGCGCAGTTAAATGGTTTGAGAAGGTCCCTGAGGCAGATGATCTTTCATTTGACCAGAGACTTGCTATTTGCAAAAAGACCGGAAATACCATGGCGCTTGTCTTTGTTGTTCTATTTTTGCTTGAGTTGATACTTGCGTATGTGCTTACCGATGGTTCGTTTGTATTCACTATGACCGATACTTTGAACAGCATACTATCAAGACCTGGTAGAAGAGTTACGGCCCAGGGAGTGGCTGTCGCGGGTATTCTTGTGGTTGCGCCACTATTGGTCATTCCTGTAGCTGCCGCGTTTTTTACTCGTTCCATTGTTTTTAAGCAAGAAATTAAGAAGCGCTTACGCAAATAAGCAACTAAGTAAATTAGTTGCTTCGTAAATTAGTTAAAGCGTTGATAAGACCCAAGGTTAAAAACCTGGGTCTTTTTTGTTCGAGGCTTTAGCCTGTTGAGCGCGAGAAGCGCGCGAAACACAAAATCACCC
>ERZ772909.996-NODE-996-length-16336-cov-3.526319_pt1 | contig 16336 bp, 21 predicted proteins | sample MGYA00511137_ERZ772909 | MGnify/ENA primary metagenome ERZ772909 (study PRJEB29015, sample SAMEA2738095) | human oral metagenome | biome: human oral; feature: human-associated habitat; material: saliva | place: China | collected 2270 ... | reverse complement strand
GGAGTTAATATGATTAAAAAAGTTTATTTTTATGACACTGAGCTTCCTCTCCTTCAAACAATAGGAATTGCTGAATACAACAATAAAATCACAGATTTATTTTTTCATTATGAAATTGAAGAAATTAAAAATAGCAATAAATATTTAGAAATTGAAACAAAATTAATTAAAGAGGCTTGGTTACAACTTTACGAATATTTTAATGGAAAAAGAAAATATTTTGACTTACCATTTGCAAAAACTGGAACTGATTTTCAAAATAAAGTTTGGGATGCACTAGCTCAAATTCAATATGGCAACACCAAAACTTATAAAGAAATCGCTATTTTTATTCAAAATCCAAATGCTTATCGTGCTGTTGGTATGGCAAACAATAAAAATCCTCTTCCTATTTTTATTCCTTGTCATCGTGTTATTGGATTTAACAAAAAAATGGTTGGCTATAACGGTGGTATTGAAATAAAAGAATTTCTATTAAATTTAGAAAAAAATTATTTAAAAAAATAAAACTTTTCTTTACAGTTTACTTATATAAAATTAAAATAGAGAGCTTATTGACAAAGTTCTCTATTTTTTAACCAATTCAATTTCAATTATCGAATTTCTTGTATCAAATTTATTTTTTATTGTCAACATTTTTATATATAATTCTTAAATATTTTTCAAACACCAAATAAAACCTTTTCCTACTCTAATTTCACTATCGTTAAAATGATTTCCTTCATTCCATTCTAAAACAACATTTTTTATATTTTCATGTGTTTTTAAGTTTTCAAATTGTATTTCAATATTTTCTTTAACTTTAGATATTATTTGATTTTTAGTTTTTTCCTCTTTATTTCCTAAACTCAAATAAACAATATTTGAAATAGGATTATTTTTAGATATATACGGAATCCAATCTTTGTACCACACTGAAGGAGAAGAGGCATTTATTGCTATAAAATCATTTTTTTGATAACTCGTCCATAATGAAAATAATCCTGCTAATGAATATCCTCCTAATATGTATTTTATTTTTTTATCTTTGCTTTTAAAAAATTCTTTTTCTATTGCAGGAATTAAATCTTCTTTTATCCAATTTAAAGTTTTTAAAGCTCCTTCACCAAAATTACCTTTACCAAAAATTAAAGGCATTTCCCACGGAGTAAGCTCTGTATTCCAGTCTTTTACTTCAAATGCAAATAAACTAATATCTTTATCTGTATTTTCTAGAATATATTTCATTTCATCATCTATTTTCTTTATATCATTTTCATCTACTGGCTGTATCAAAATATATTCTGTTTCTTCATTTAAAAATATTATATTTTTCTTGTTTGCTATAGTTTTTTCTATTTTTTTCATTTTATTTTCCTCTCTAATTTTTTTATTTCTTATTATATCAAATTTTTCTATTTTTTTATAATAATAGTTTATACTTTTTCTTCTTAATAATTTTTTATTCTTTCAAATTTTTTATTTTAAATTTACTTTTAATTTGACTTTTCTCTAATTTTTTGATATTATAATTTATAAATAACATGTGTGAGGTATGAAAATGAAAAAATTATTAAGTTTATTTTTATTTGTTTTAATCTTTCCTTTATCTATTTTTGCATCTAAAAATGATGCCTATGGAAGATGGATTACAGAAAGAGGAAGTAATGGAAACAGAATTATCGTAGATATTTATGAAAAAGGTAATAAAGTTTATGGTAAAATTCATCAATTAGAGCAGAGATTTGATGATAAAGGAGAACTAAGAAAAGATCATAAAAATCCTGATGCTTCAAAAAGAAATCGTACTTTAGAAGGAATCGACTTTGTCAGTGATTTTACATATAATGAAAAAACAAAAAAATATGAAAATGGTAAAATTTATGATCCTTCTACAGGAAAATCTTATGCTTGTTTCATGGAATTACAATCAGATGGTTCTTTAAAAGTTAGAGGACATTTAGCTGGATTAAAAGTAATAGGTAAAACTCAAATTTGGAGAAGATACAAATAATTTAAAGTAAATAAGAATTTTATTTTTTATTGTTTGAATATAACTTATAATTTTAATAAAAATGGATATACTTAAATTAGTATATCCTTTTTTTGTATTTATATAAATTTTTGAGGGTATATCAATGACTAATCTATTTATGCTTGTTCATTCCAATTTGCAGGATAAACTACATACATAAATCTAGCAAAATTTGGTGCAGAGAATTTTATTTTTGATCCTTTAGGAATAAATAAAATATCTCCTCTATTTCCAGTTACAGTTTTTCCATCTACCACTATTTCAAGTGTTCCATCAATAACATAATCAATTTCATCATAATTTAAAGTCCAATCAAATGTAGTTTCTTCCATTTCCATGATTCCACATCCTAATCTTTCACTTTCATCTAATGATAAAACATCTGTTAAAAATACTTTATCACCTGGTTTTCCAGTATCAAAAGGTTCAGGTTTAACAGTTGAAGTTTTAATCACTCCAACACCACTTTTATCAATATATTTTTCAAATGTAGACACTTTTTTACTTAACTCTTCAGCTACAACTTTTTTCAATATTTTTTCTAAAGTTTCTCTATCTATATTTTTTAAATCCATTTCATTTTCCTCCTAATAATATGAACTTCTATTATTCTTCTCTTTTTTAATTAACAAAATAATTAGTCTTTTTATTTTAAACTAAATTTATTTTTATATTAATATTACTTAGATGTTTTTTTGCAGAATAATATTTTTGCTACAAAAATAGCTGTTACACCGGCTACTAATTTTCCTACTATCATAGGGAAAATCATTTGAGTGTATTTTCCACCATCAAATCCAGCAGTGAATCCTAAGTGATCTCCAAACACGAAAGCGGCACTTACTACAAACGCAATATTCATAACTTTACCATTTTCATCCATATCTTTTAAGATTCCGAACATTGGAATGTTATTTGCTAATGTCGCAACTAATCCAGCTGCTCCAGCTTCATTCATTCCTAAACTTTTTCCTAATACTTCTAATGGTTTACCAAATACTTGTGTAATGAAATGAACTAACGGATATGCTCCTGCTAATACAATTGCAATTGCTCCTACTGTTACTAATCCATCTGTAATCGGTGTCATTCCAGGTATTACAACAAATCCTGTTAATGCTTCAACTATTGCAGCAATTAATCCGATTGTTATAATTATTACTACTGCTTGACCAAATACTGCAAATCCTTTTGTCATTTTTTCTGGTATAAATATTAATCCTAAAACAATTAAAGCTGCAACTATTATTATTGGTACTAAGTTTGCTAAAATTAATCCTACTGGGAATCCTGCTACTAATCCTCCAACAAAACATCCTATTGGTATTGTAACTATTCCAGATAAAATTCCTTTTGCTAAAAATGGTTTATCTTTTTCTTCAATTATTCCTAAGGCTACAGGAATTGTAAATACTATTGTTGGTCCCATCATAGCTCCTAATATAAACGCTGCAAACAACCCAGCTTGTGCATCTTTTGCCATTGACAATGCTAATGGTGCTCCTCCCATATCATTTGCTAATAATGTTGTTGCAAACATCGCTGGATCTGCTCCTAAAGCTGAATAAATAGGCGCTACTATTGGAGTTAAAATATTTCCTAAAACTGGGGCTAATGAAATTATTCCTACCATCGCAACGGCTAAAGCACCCATTGCCATAATTCCTTCTTCAAATTTTTCTCCATATCCAAATTTATTTCCTATAATTTTATCTACTCCACCAACTACCATAAATATAGTCATTATTATTATAATTATTTTATCTATTCCCATTCTGTTATCTCCTAAATTAATCTATCGGTTTATCTGCCACTGATTTAACAGCTGCTGCAAATGCTTCACATGCTGATTGACATGCTGATTGACTTCCAGTTAAAAGTCCTCCACCAAAGTTTGTTTCTGAAGGTGGTCCAAAGAATGCTACTAAGTTTACATTAGCTGCTTTCAATGCTATATCTAAAGCATACATTGCTTCTAAAGGAGGTGCAATTAAATATGCTAATGCTTCACCTTCTGCAATTCCCGCTGTTTCTGATAAATAACTTCCTGTTCTTGAAATACAATGTGCATAATACGCAATACTATCATCATCATTTGCACTTATAAATGTAGCTCCATTTTCTATAAAATCAACTGCTGCATCTAATCCACTTCTAACTTCAGCCGGATTTGGTCCTGACAAGATACCTATTACTTCTCCTGCTAATTTTGTATTTGCATTAGCTGCTCCTCCATAAAATGATTTCGCATAAACAACTTTTACTGCTGCTTTTTTTGTTGCTTCATCTAATGCAGTATAAGTAACATCATCACAATCAGCTGTTAAAATTGCCACACTTCTATGATCTTCTGGCAAATTTAATTCTTTTACCATTCCTGCATCAACATTAGGAATAATTCTTGTTGCTAAAACATTTACTTTTAATTTATCACCTTTCATCTTTTTTCCTCCTATGAAAATATATTATTAATTATAATTTTAAATCTTGTCCTGAAGCTTTCGCATCTAATATTTTTTTAATTAAAGTTGCAATATGTGCTCCTGCTTCAGCTGCTGGTGTTCCATCTCTATGAATATTTGAAACTACCGTTCTTTTAGCTTCTGCAATTCCTACTCTTGCTTTATAAGTAATGTAAGCACTCATACTTTCTGCTGTTGTCAATCCTGGTCTTTCACCTATTAAAATACAAACAACATCAGCATTTACTAATTCTCCAACATGATCTCCTGAACCAACTCTTCCATATTTTACAAAGAAAGTTGTTCCATATTCTATTCCATATCCTTTTAATCCATTTTCAATTGCCGGTAAAATATTTTTAATATTTGCTTCAATAGCTGTTGAACTTAGTCCATCAGCTACTACTATTTGAACTGTTGGATTTTTTTTGCATTTTTCATTTATCACTTTAATTCCTTCAGCTCCAATTTTTCTACCTAAATCTGGTCTTGTTACATATTGATCTCTACTTTCACATTCTGATAAAACTTCAAACAATCCAACTTCTTCTAGCAATGATTCTGGAACATCATTAAATACTGCATCTTGTGCAGCAGCATGGTCAGCTCTAAATCTTAACAATACATCTGTTTTAAATCTTGTCCCTGCTCTTCCTATTCCTAATCTTGCTGAAGTTCTTTGTTTTAATTTCATATATTCTTCAACATTTTCTGGATTATTAACTAACATTTGATCTTTAATATTTATAGCTCCAATATCTTTTAATTCTCCTTCTTCAACTCCTGAAGAAACTTCTTCTACAACTTTAGAAATTATTTCTGAACTATTTGAATTTTCATTTCCCATTTCACCTAATACTTTTGCGATTACATCTTTTAAATCTTTTTCTGTTAACATCTCATCTTCCTCCTACTATTTTAAGAAAATTGAAGCATCTCCTGCTCTTTCTGTAAGTCTTCCATCTTTCATAATTCCCATTTTTTCTAACCATTCTTCAAACGGTTTAATAGGTCTTTTATTACATACATTTCTCAATGTTGCATTATCGTGATATGGAGAAGTTTGATAGTTCAACATTATATCGTCTCCAGCTGGAATACCCATAAAGTAATTTACTCCTGCTACAGTCAATAACATTTCTAAGTTTTCAATATCATTTTGATCTGCTTTCATGTGGTTAGTGTAACATGCATCTACTCCCATTGAAATTCCTGTTAATTTACCCATAAAGTGGTCTTCTAACCCTGCTCTAATTACTTGTTTACTATTATATAAATATTCTGGTCCAATAAATCCAACTACTGTATTTACTATGAATGGATCAAATCTTTTAGCAAATCCGTAACATCTTGCTTCTAATGTTACTTGGTCTGCTCCATGGTGAGCTTCTGATGATAATTCAGATCCTTGCCCTGTTTCAAAGTACATTACATTTGGTCCTGTTGCAGTTCCATGTTTTAAAGCTAATTGTCTTGCTTCTTCAATCATTGCACCATCAATTCCAAATGCTTCATTCCCTTTTTGTGTTCCAGCTATACTTTGGAAAATTAAATCAGTTGGTGCTCCTTTTCTTACAGCTTCCATTTGTGTTGTAACATGTGCTAACACGCAAATTTGTGTAGGAATTTCCCATTTTGTTTTAATTTCGTGGAATCTTTCCAATACTCTTTTAACGCTATCAACACTATCATCAACTGGATTTAATCCAATTAATGCATCTCCCATTCCATACGCCAATCCTTCATAAGTTGAAAGCATAATTCCATCTGGATCATCTGTTGTATGGTTAGGTTGTAGTCTTACTGCTAAAATATTATCTCCACCTATTTCTGTATTACAGAATTTTTTAATTCTTATTTTGCTTGCTGCTGCTACTAAATCCATATTCCCCATTAATTTAGCAACTGCCGCTACCATTTCACTTGTTAATCCTTTACTTATTCTATGAATCATTGCACCGTCAGTTTTTAAATCTAATATCCATTCTCTTAATTCACTAACTGTCCAGTTTTTTATTTCTTCATAAATTTTTTCGTTTACATCATCTTGAATAATTCTAGTAACTTCATCTTCTTCATAAGGAACAACTGGATTATTTCTTAAATCTGATAATTTTACTTCTGCTAATACCGCTTTTGCTGCAACTCTTTCTTCTGCTGTTAATGCACTAACTCCCGCTAATTCATCTCCTGATCTAAATTCATTAGCTTTTGCAAGTACTTCTTTTAAAGATTTAAATTCGTAAACACGACCAAATAATTTTGTTTTTAATATCATATTATATGTCACCTCTCTTAAAGATTTATCACTAATCTTTTTTTGTTACAATTTTATATTTTATTTTTATGTATAACTATTTTTACTTTCAATTTTATTTAGTAACTGAATACTAATGTTTTTACAACTACAGGTAAAACATTCCCCATTCCAAGCGGAGCCCCTATATCTATATAATCTCCATCTCTAACTTTTACTTTATCAATACAAATTAAATCTTGCCCTTGGAGTTCTAATTTCATACATTGTCCTAAAACCTTAGCCATATCATTTTCAACAATTACTATTATTGGATTATCTCTATTAAGTTTTTTTACTGCAACATTGCAAATTATTTTTGATAATTTGACAATATCTGAATAATCCATATTATGTTTCCCCTTTAAAGCTAGTGCTACATTTTGTTTATCACTTACATTTTCAGAATTAAACCAATCTAATTTACTTTCCAATATTTTTTCAATTTCATTAAATGATTTCGATTCATCATTTTCGCTTAATTTTAAAACTGGAATATTTTTTATTGGGAATATATTTTCAGAATATGTTATTGTACTTCCACTTATTTCAGTTGTATGACTTCCAGCTCCAACAACTGTTGCTCCTATAGTTTCATTCAACTTAATCATATTTATATCATATTCTTTTATTAATTTTAAAATCTCTTCTCCTAAAATTATTCCTATATCATCATATGCAAATAAATTTTGATTTGTTTTCCCGTAAACATAGTCAGCTACTCCTCCTGTAAATGAATAACTTACTATTTTTATTCTATCTTTTCTAAAATCTTGATCTGTAACAATTTTTTTATACAGTTCTGTTCTAGGTATTATATCTACACTCTCAAAAATTAACTGTCCCATTCTTTTACAAATTTTTCTTGCATCATTCTCCGTTAATCTTTCTCCAAGTTGTAATTTTACACCTACATCTTCTGCTATATCAAACATTTTTTTGAAGATATAATAAATTTTTCCATATTCATCAAATTTTATAAGTCTTCCACCTATATCCAAGCAGGTAGTGTCTTCTACTTCTCCTCTATTAAATATGACAATATTTGTAGTTCCTCCACCAATATCAAAATTTACAATACTTGTATTATTATCTTCTGAATATGTATAAGCTCCCGATCCTTTCCCAGCTATGATACTTTCTAAATCAGGTCCTGCAGTAGCTACTACAAAATCTCCAGCCATCCCACTTAGAGATTCTAATACCTCTTTGGCATTTTCTTTTCTGGCAGTGTCCCCAGTTATAATTACAGCTCCTGTTGAAACATCATCATATTTTATCTTTGCTTTTACGTATTCATTTTCAATTAGTTGTTTTACTTTCTTAGCATCTATCTTTGTTTCAGTTTCTAAAGGAGTTACATATATTTCACTACGATATATAACTTCTTTCCCTACAATTTTTATTTGTGGAACGCTAAATGCAGATCCTCTATTTTCAATATAAATTTTACTAAATATCAGTTGAGTTGTTGACGTCCCTATGTCTATCCCGACACTAATTATTGATTCTGTCATAAACACCTCTCCTTCTTGCTATATAAACAATATTTGAAATATAAAACCTACTTTGTATCTTCTATATAATAAATATTATATACTTTAAGAAATGCAAAGTAGGTTGTTTTTTTACTTTTTGTATTTATTAATTAATATAAACTTAATAATAATTCTTTCATTTCTACTCTACTAAATCTTCTTGGATTTCCCGCTGTACACATATCATTGTCTATTGAATCTAACATCGCTTCTATACTTGAATTAAATTCTCCTTCATTTATTCCTAAGTCTCTCAATCTTGTAGGTATTCCCATTTTTGAACTTCTAAGTTCTATTGATTTTATTAAATATTCCACACCTTCATCATCTGATTTTGGTGTAAATCCTAATGCTTTTGAAATTTCAGAATACAATTTAGCTGCTTCTTTATTTTGTGCATTAAATTTAATAATTTTTGGCATTATTAATGCATTTAACTTCCCGTGTGCTTTATGGAATTTAGCTCCTAACGTATGTGCTACACTATGATTAATCCCTAAAGCAGCATTACTAAATGCTACTCCTGCCATGCATGAAGCTATTTGCATATTAATTCTTTCTTTTTCCAATGTTGGATCATTATAATTATTAACTAAATCCTCAAATACGGTTTTTATAGCACCTATTGCTAAAGTATCTGTAAATAAATTTTTATTTTTAGATACATACGCTTCAATAGCATGAGTTAAAACATCCATTCCTGTATCCGCTATAATTGAAGGCGGTAATGTTTTTATAAATTCTGGATTTAATATTGCTATATCTGGTAACATTTCAGAATCACTTAAAGGTATTTTTTTTCCTTCACTTGTAACTACTGAATATGAAGTTACTTCAGATCCTGTCCCACTTGTTGTTGGAACTGCTATAAATTTGGGTTTACAATTTACACCCAATGCTCTTTTTATTTTGTTTGTAAAGTACAACATTCCTTTACTAGCATCTATTGGTGATCCCCCACCTAAAGCTATAATACAATCAGGATCATAAGGTATTAATTCTAACATTCCTGAAACTATTTCTTTATCTGTTGGATCTGGATGTACATCTGAATATATTTTATATTCTACACCTCTTGCTTTTAATATATTTGTTATTTTGTCAGATACTTTCAGTTTAACCATGTTTTCATCAGTTACTAAAAATACTTTTTTTATATCTAAAGTTCTCAAAATATCAAGAGAATTTGAACCATAGTAAATATCTGGCTTAATTTGAAACATTCCCATATTTTCACTCTCCTATAATAACTTTCTCACTCTCTTAACTATTCCAGCTATTATTTCTTCGTCAGTAATTTTAAAATCTTTAACTAATATTTGTACAATTGTTTCATCTACTGAAGCATTATTTTTTGAATCCTCTTTAGCTTTTTTTACTTCACATTCACAACTTGCATAAACTATTTCGACTGCGTTTTTTCTTAATTCATCTTTTGCTCCTGGAGTAACAATCATATCTTTAGTTATAAATAATTGATTACCGCATACAAATTCTTGATAATTTTTTACTGTTATCAATTTTTTACTCATTTTTTTACTCCTTATCCTCAGATTCCAAACTATCAATTATTCCAACTATTGTAGAATCTACTGGTCTTTCTCTATCAAAAATGTGTCTAGCTGAACTTCCTGTTACAATAATTACTCTGTCACCTATTCCTGCTCCAATATAATCTGCTGCAACAATGCTTCTTCCTTTATCACCATTTCCTTCTAATTCTACAACCATTAGCTTTAAACCGACTAATTTTTCATCTTTTCTCGTTGCCCATACATTATCAACAACTTTTCCTATTAGCATTTTATTATCCTCTTTCGCTTTGTACTTCTATATTATTTTGTTTTATATAATCTTGTGCTAATGAAGTAATTTTATTATTACTATTTAAAATTATTCTTTTATTTCTTAAATCAAGTTTTCTTAACTTACTTTCAGTTATAATACCGTGAATTGATATTCCTTCTTTTTTTTCAAAAAGTGATAAGATTTCATCTCTTTTAATAATCTTAATACCATAACTTTTTATTTTTTCCAAATATTCATCGTAAGTTTTTAACAACATTTTTGGTGTTGTATATTGTTTATAAATTATTCCTTCTTCAACCACATATACTTGACCATTATTCAATAATGTGTCAATTACAAAATTTCTTTTTCCTTGTGCTATACTTATTAATCCATCTATACATAATGTCGAAATTATTACTTTTTTACTATTAGAATCATCTGAAATATCTGACCATTTATTTCTTAAATTTAAATTATCTTGTATTTTCACTTTTTTAGACAATTCATCCTTTAATAAAGTATCATCACCTAAAAAATTTATAATTTTTTCATCATTATTACTCTTTGTCATTTCAACTTCTTCTATTTTTTTCAATTCTTCAATTACTTTTTTTAAGATAGATTCTATTAAAACTTCATTATCCATCAGAATTCCCCTAATCTTTTATAATTATTCCTGCTGAACCAGTTTTGTACCCTGAAGCATTAGCTTCATCATAATCAATATGCATAGCTAATTTAAAAGTATCTTTTACTCTTATCAATACATCATCAAATATTAAGGGTCTTTCTCCATTTACTCTAACTTTTACGATTTCACCATCTTTAACATTAAAGTTTTTAGCATCTTCTGGAGTCATATGAATATGTCTTTTAGCTACAATCGCTCCTTCTTCAAGTCTTAAATACGTATCCCCAACACCTAATAAAATTCCTGGTGTTCCTGATATTTTACCACTTTCTCTTAACACACCTTTTATTCCAATATCTCTACAATCTGTCATAGATAATTCTACTTGTGAGAAATTTCTACATGGTCCTAAAATAACCACATTTGAAAACTCTCCTTTTGGTCCTATTACTCTAATTCTTTCTTTTGCAGCATATTGTCCCGGTTGTGATAATTCTTTAGCTGGAGTTAATTGATAACCTTTTCCAAAAAGTGCTTCTACATGTTCTTGAGATAAATGTACGTGTCTTCCTGATGCTTCAACTAAAAATTCTTGGCTTTCTTTTTTTGATTCCTTAGTTAATTCACCAAGTAATTCACGCACAATTTTTTCTACTTCTGTTTTCTCCATAATTTCTCCTATCTATTTATAGTCTCCATTATTGGCTTTTAACATCATCAAATAGAATATACTACTTAATCTATTTAAAGCTTTTAACATATCAACTCTTTCAGTTTTTCCATCTTTATAAAATGCATCAACTGCTGCAACCTCTATTTGTCTTGACATCGCTCTTAAACAATTTATATCAATAACAGTTTCATCATAATCTACATTTATTTCAAACAAATGTCCTGTTTTATAATATTTATGTGTATTATGTGTTATTTCTTTCAATGTGTCAATATCATATCCTAACACATCTCTGTCTACAAATTCAGAGTCAACCATTTCACTTATAAATAAATCTCTTACAAATCTATATGCTTGTGCAAAGTCTGCTTCTAATTTTTTATTTTTTTTATATTTTTTCCAATATCTTATAATTTCAGCTTGAAGGCTATCGAATTTACCTCTTAAAACTATTCTTTTATGATTTTTAACTACTAAATGATCTCCAAATATTTGTGTCATATATTCTGGTTTTTTTTCATAAACTCCACCAGTTATATAATCATAGTATTGTCTTTTAGGTTTTTCTTTTTTTTCTACCTCTTGTTTTGGAGTAGAAGTAGCTTCAACACTCTCTTTTTTTACTTTTGTGTTTTTGGCTACTTCATTATCTCTTATAACAATACCTTTTTGATTTAAAAATTCTTTAGCAGATGGTGTGAGAATATCTTTAGTTGTAACCGTAAGTGTAGAAAGCTTATCTTCTTTCTCAAGTTTTCTTAACTTTTCTTCTGTTATTACAGGCATCTTAATTCACACCCTATCTATATTATTTATTGTATAATTCTCCCAAAACTTTTCTTATTATTGCTTCAACATCATTAGTTGACGTAACTTTATCGTCACTTCCTTTATCAATTGAAGCATAATTTGATGTTGGTTTCTAAACTTGGATCTTTTATATCATCCAATTCTTTTGAACCATAAGCAATTCTTCTTTTATTAATTAGATTTAATGGTCCAATACTGTCTGAAGTAGAGCTTCCTCCTACTGTTCCACAACCTAATGTAAATGCTGGTGGTAAATTAGTAGTTGCTCCAACTCCACCTAATGCTGCTGGTGTATTTATTATTAATCTTGAAATTGGTTTTTTCAATGAAAACTCTCTTATAACATGTACATTATTTGAGTGCATTGACATTGTATGCCCAATTCCTTCGTTTTTCAATATTTCAATACATCTTTCACATGCTTTTTCCCAAGTATCTTCAACATAGAATCCTAATACTGGACACAATTTTTCTCTTGAGAATGGATTAAATTTACCAACTTCTGTTTCTTCAGAAACTAACACTCTTGTTTCTGTAGGAACTGTAATTCCAGCCATTGAAGCTATATATAATGCACTTCTTCCTACAATTTTAGGATTCATCGTATTATTTGCTCTCATTAAAATCGCTGCAACTTTATTTCTTTCATCTTTATTTAAGAAATATGCTCCTTGTTTTTTCAATTCAGTAATAACATCATCTTTAATAATTGCTTCTGTTACAATTGATTGTTCTGAAGCACAAATTACTCCATTATCAAATGTTTTACTATCTAAAATTCTTTTAACCGCTAATTTAATATCAGCACTTCTTTCAATAAATGATGGTCCATTTCCTGGTCCAACTCCAATAGCTGGAGTTCCAGAGCTATAAGCTGCATGAACCATAGCTTCTCCACCTGTTGCTAAAATCAACGAAGTTAATTTATGTTTCATCAATTCATTTGTCGCTTGTAATGATGGAGTTGTAATTACACCAATTAATCCTTTTGGTGCTCCTGCTCTTTCTGCTGCATTTATTAAATAATTTGCTGTTTTAATTATACTTTCTTTAGCATTTGGATGTGGGCTTATAACAACTGCATTCCCTGCTTTTAAAGAAATTAAAACTTTATATATTACAGTTGAAGTAGGGTTTGTTGATGGAATTAAAGCTGCAATTATCCCCATTGGAACTCCTATTTCCATTAATCCTGCTTCTTTATCTTCACATAATATTCCAACTGTTTTAACGTCTTTGATTGATTCATAAACACCAACAGCTGCTAATCTATTTTTTAATACTTTATCTTCCCAACGACCAAATCCTGTTTCTTCGTTAGCAAGTCTTGCTAGTTCTACTTCATGTTTTTGAGCTTCTAAACTAATTTCTTTTATTACTGTATCTATTTGTTCTTGTGAGAAATTTTTGTATATTTCATGAGCGGCGCTAGCACTTTTTAATAAGTCTCTTACTTCTTGAATTGACTGTAAATCTCTATCCATACCGTCATTTCCTTTCATCTATAATTTATTATTCTACTTCCGCTACTTTAGGTAAAATCCCTTCAATTTCGTTATGAGGTCTAGGAATTACATGTACTGAAACTAATTCCCCTACTCTTTCAGCTGCTGCTGCTCCTGCATCAGTTGCTGCTTTAACTGCTCCAACGTCTCCTCTTACAAGTACTGTTACTAGTCCTCCACCTACGTGTTCTTTTCCTACTAATGTTACATTTGCTGCTTTAACCATAGCATCTGCTGCTTCTATTGCTCCTACTAATCCTTTAGTTTCAATCATTCCTAACGCATTTAATGTTGCCATATTCGTTTCCTCCATTCAAAACTATTTATTATTAAGTAATATTTCTATTAATTCTTCTCTTGTCATAGCTTTAATTTGATTCCAGCTATAATCTAATTTTAAATTATTTACTTTTTGTTTTAATTCAATAACTCTCATCTTACGATATTTTCTTCTCAATTTTTCTAAGTTATTTTCTACTTGTTCTTCACTTATTTCATCTACTTCTGTATTTTTTTCAGTTTCAATCACTTGTTCTTCACTTACAGCTTCACTAACTTTTGATTCTACTTTTTCTTGTTCTTGTAATTCTTCCAAAACTTCCTCAACTACAACTTCTTTTACACTTTCAATCGAAGCTTCTTCTTGTTTAGCTTCCTCTTTTTTTTCTTTTTGTTGAGTTTCTTGTATTCCACCAACCAAGATTTTCGCAGTCTCTTCATCAACTCTAGCGATTACATTACTTCCAAGTAATTTACCTAATCTTTGAGCTTCAGCAACTCCCGCATCTACAGCTGCTCTTACTGCTGCTACATCTCCACAGACTTCAACTGTTAAAATTGCAGCCTTTGTTAAATAAAGGTTTGTCAATTTAACATCTGCTGCTTTAAGCGCAGCATCTGCTGCTGCTACAGAAGCGACATATCCATAAGTTTCTATGTAACCATATGATTCCATATTATACTTCTCACCTCTAATTTTGAGATTCTTCATTTAAATATTGTATTAGTTCATCAATTCCCGTATTCTCATACGAACTTATTACAAATACTCTTTCTGCTCCTGCATTAATTAATGTTTCTTTCCCTCTTTCAATATCCCCACCTAATTCAGACTTAGATATAATTCCTATTACAGGTTTTGTAAATGCTGAAGAAAAACTTGGGGGAAACATACTATCTTCGTCATTGCTTGCAAGCATCATTCCTATAACATCACAGTCATAAGATGTGATTATCAACGCATTGTACATACTTCTATTTTCCAAATACTCTCCTGGACTATCCATTATATCTTTTGAATGTGTTACCATTTGAGTCTTTTTATACTCTATCTTTTCTCCATTTATTCTTTGTGTCAGCGTTGTCTTTCCACAACCCGATTTTCCAACTAACAATATTTTTTTCATAACTACGACCTTGTAATTTCTGTTACGCTAAATCTTAGTGTATTTTTAAAATATTCCATTATATCTGTTACAGCTGCTTCTATACTTGACACATCACCATTTATTACAACAGACCCACTAAATCTATCTACAAATCCAATTTCAATATTGGCACTCTTAGTAGCTAAATCGGCTGCTATAATTGCAGCCTCTCCAGGGGTAATAGTTAAAATTCCTATTGCATTTACTTCATTATTTGAAAGTCCTATCTTTTTTGCTAAATCTTTTTGAGGATTTGCAATTATATGTGCTAATGTAAGTTGCCTACCAGGGACATATTCCTGTATCACTCTTTGTTTTTTTTCTTCCATATAACAAATCCCTTTCTATTTAATTTGCTTATTTAGGTAAAATTCCTTCAATTTCGTTATGAGGTCTAGGAATTACATGTATTGAAACTAATTCTCCTACTCTTTCTGCTGCTGCTGCTCCTGCATCAGTTGCCGCTTTAACTGCTCCAACGTCTCCTCTTACAAGTACTGTTACTAATCCTCCACCTACGTGTTCTTTTCCTACTAATGTTACATTTGCTGCTTTAACCATAGCATCTGCTGCTTCAATTGCTGCTACTAATCCTTTAGTTTCAATCATTCCTAACGCATTTAATGTTGCCATAATCGTTTCCTCCTAATTTTCTATAATATTTTAAAATAAAAAGAAGCCTAATCTAAACTATCAAAATATTATTAATATACTGGGAATATATTAAAAATTTATAATATTTTGATATAGTTTATTTCCCTTCCCAAAACACTATATATAAATTCTTCTAGGCAAGTCTCCTGACTAACTTCATCCTACTCATATCCTTCTCAAAATTTTTTAAATTTCAATGGTTTATATTTTCGTCCATTTCACAGTAGTGGGGGCTGTACCGGATTCTAACCGATTTCCTTATTAAGTTTTTTTACAACACCTAGCTTCATGTTACATTCTACCTCGTTTTTACAATTTGTCAAGTTTATTTTTAAATTTTAATTTTTCTCCAACATTTTTCAAGGGTGTGCCTCTCGTCGGCACACCCTGCTTCTATCTTTGCCCCCGTAATCTCATAGAAGTATTGTATGGAAGCAAAGAAAGTGAAAAAGGATTTGCTCTACCACATGGAGAAAGTGGGGGAGGAGTTGAAGGATTCTCAACTCAGCAAGGAGCTCTTCAAGAAAGCTGCTCC
>ERZ772909.993-NODE-993-length-16365-cov-7.168486_pt1 | contig 16365 bp, 13 predicted proteins | sample MGYA00511137_ERZ772909 | MGnify/ENA primary metagenome ERZ772909 (study PRJEB29015, sample SAMEA2738095) | human oral metagenome | biome: human oral; feature: human-associated habitat; material: saliva | place: China | collected 2270 ... | reverse complement strand
AATCACCAGTATCTACGTGTGGAGTGTACTCAGCCTTGTGTTTACCACGAAGACGACGTGCTAATTCAGTCGCTAAACGACCTAAAGTTTTACCTGTCGCATCTACTACGTACCAGTCGCGTTTAACCGTTTCTGGTTTTGCTACAAAAGTTTTCATTAATTAATTACCAAAAATTAGTTTGATACCCAGTGTTCTTATGAACACAACCATTGATCTTAATCGCCACCCCTTCGAGTGAGATCTCGATAAAATAATGTACGATGGGAATTCGCACATTTACAGGGTCGGTGTATTATACATATTTATTTCATGAATGCTAATTTTTTATGCAATATTTTAGTATTTTTGCTGAAACCTATTTACATTAACTAAATTAATGTTTTTAATGAATTTATTAAAATTGACTCATACATAAAGTTATTTTATTGTTAACTCAAATATCATCATACTAGCTATAGGAATTTTTATGAGCTACGCTAAAGAAATTGACACGCTTAATCAGCACATCGCTGACTTCAATAAAAAAATTAATGTTTCTTTTGAATTTTTCCCACCTAAAAATGAAAAAATGGAAACGCTTTTATGGGATTCGATTAATCGTTTAAAAGTGTTAAAACCTAAATTCGTTTCTGTTACTTACGGCGCAAACTCTGGCGAGCGTGACCGCACTCATGGTATTGTAAAAGCAATCAAACAAGAAACAGGCTTAGAGGCTGCTCCGCATTTAACTGGTATTGATGCCACACCTGAAGAATTAAAACAAATTGCTAAAGATTACTGGGACAGTGGTATTCGTCGCATCGTTGCGTTACGCGGTGACGAACCCAAAGGATATGCTAAAAAACCATTTTATGCGTCAGATCTTGTGGAATTACTCCGTTCTGTCGCTGATTTTGATATTTCTGTAGCAGCTTATCCAGAAGTTCATCCAGAAGCAAAATCAGCACAAGCAGACTTGATTAATTTAAAACGTAAAATTGATGCAGGTGCAAATCATGTTATCACTCAATTTTTCTTTGATATTGAAAGCTACCTACGTTTCCGTGATCGTTGTGCATCAATTGGTATTGATACTGAAATCGTGCCGGGCATTTTACCTGTAACTAACTTTAAGCAATTACAAAAAATGGCTTCTTTCACTAATGTGAAAATTCCTGCATGGCTTGTTAACGCTTATGAAGGATTAGACGATGATCAAACTACTCGTAATCTTGTAGCAGCAAGTGTGGCGATGGATATGGTGAAAATTTTATCTCGTGAAGGCGTGAATGACTTCCATTTCTATACGCTAAATCGTAGTGAACTAACTTATGCAATTTGTCATATGTTAGGTGTAAGACCAGAATAACTTAAAGATAAGATATCTTTCTTCCATAAAATAAGGGCGTTATTTACGCCCTTATCTAAATATAAAAAACTTTAACCGCACTTTATTATTTGACTAACTCTGTTTGCATATACATTAATCGATCAATATCCGTCAAATAATGTCCCAATTCTTGCTCTTCTGGTTTATGCAAATAAGGAATTTTACCTAAAAGCGGAGCATCAATATGTTCAACAAGCAAATCAACAATTTCTGCATAGTGGCTTAATAATGGATTAACACGGTTAGCTATCCAGCCCAATAACGGCACTCCTAGCTGTTGAATCGCTTGCACAGTTAACAACGCGTGATTCACACAACCATCTTTAATACCAACCACAAGAACCACAGGCATTTTTCGTTGAGCAACCCAATCAGCAAAACTTTTTCCTTCCGCCATTGGAGTCATTAAACCAAACGATCCCTCAACCACCACAGACTGATAATTTTGATTTAATCGAGTTAAATCATGATTAATTTTATCTAACTTAATACGCGTCCTATCTTGTGTCAGCATCGGTGCGCTATGGCTAAAGGTATAACTATTAATATCCTTGTAGGACACATTTTCTTTGGTTGAATCCATTAATGTTAATACATCTGAATTTGATAAATTATCATAATCTGATGTATTTTCTTCTTGCATCGCTGGGTAAATACTTTCCTCACCGCAACAAGCAATGGGTTTATAACCAACCACTTGCACACCTTGCTTTTGCAAGGCTTGAATAATCGCGCGGGTTGCCGTGGTTTTTCCCACATTTGTATCTGTCCCCGCAACAAAAAAGCTACTCATTTTTCTCTCCTTTAAAAAGTGCGGTGGATTTTAAAAGAATTTTTCCTTTAAAAATTTGAGATAACGCAAATTTTCTCTTTTTCGTATCAAAAATAAACAATTTATTTGATCTCACTCAAGCTATTAAATAAACCATCATCTTGTTTTGGTATTTGCAAATAAAATCCTTGTTGTTTAATTTTTTCCAATACCTCATTACTATCTACATTATGTAGCGTCTTGCTTCCAAGTAAATTAAACATCATGACTAATTCTGGTTTTCCAAAGTGGCGCAGCAACACTTCTGGCACTTGAGAAAAATCCTCTCTTTTCGCAATATACAGATAGCTTCCCGGTTTCTTTTTACTTTTATAAATTACACATAACATATTTTGTTTTCCTAAATAAAAAATCCCTATTAAATTTCTTTAACAGGGATTTTATCATTTAAATTGATTAAAGCATTATTTTGCAGCTTCTTTTACTGCATCAGCTGCTTGAGTTGCTTTTTCAGAAACGGCATCTTTAACTTCAGTCATTTTAGAAGTAGCAGCATCTTTCATTGCATCCATTTTTGATGATGCAACATCTTTCATCGCATCCATTTTTGATGATGCAGCGTCTTTCATTGCATCAATTTTAGAGGTTGCAGCATCTTTCATTTCGCTTACTTTAGCTGCTGCAGCATCTTTTACTTGTTCAACTTGTGCCATTGCTGCATCTTTAACTTCAGCAGCTTTCTCTACTGCAGTGTTTTTCACTTCAGTTGAAGCTTGTTTAGCAGCATCTTTAACATCAGCAACAGCATTAGTTGCTGCATCTTTTGCTTCAGAAACCATTGATGTTGCCGCTTGTTTAGCTGCGTCAACTTTTTGTGCAGCTTCTTCTTTATCGAAACAACCAGTTACCGCTAAAGCTGAACCTAAAACTAATGCTAGTGTTAATTTTTTCATAATTTTCTCCATAGAATAAATCTTGATTACGGCAAAGCCCTATTGCTTTGATGTGGCGTAGTTTACGGAAATTTTATTAAAAGAAAATAGCTAATACAAAAATTTACATTTCTGATAAATATATAAGTGTAAAAAATAGCATTAACACATTGATATTAAATATATTTTAAAAAAGTTCCATAGAAAATTTTTATTTTTTGTAAAGAAATGTATATGAATATATGTTTTAGATTTAATCAATCTTATGAATTTCTCTAGATGCTTGATGTATCAATATTTCTGATTTATTACCATCCCATAATAATTGAGCAATCGTTGCAGGATAAAATGGTATTGGATTTCGTTTTCCATACAGTTCAGCAACGATTTCTCCAACTAAAGGTAAATGAGAAATAATCAATACAGACTTAACTCCATCATGTTTCAGCAGTTCTAAATAATCAATGACTAAATTAGCATGGCCATAAGGGGTTATTCCCTCCCAAGTTTCAAGTTTATTTTCTAACTCCAAATCAAACGCTTGATTAACTTGATGAAAGGTTTCTTGAGCTCTAACATAAGGGCTCACTAAAATACGATCTAGTGAATTAATTACTAGCGTGCTTAAATGCTGTTTTAACCATTCTCCTTGAGAAAAAGCTTGTTTAATACCATAAGCAGTTAAGCGACGAGCTTTATCACTATTAGCCATTACTTCAGCCTCGCCATGACGCATAATAAAAATGTTCATTTTGCTTTCCTAAAAACTTTATAAAAATAAACCGCACTTAGTAAAGTGCGGTCAAAAATTAATTAATTTTTCTTCACAGCTTCTGCAATTTCTTCTGCACATTGTTGTGCAAGTGCAGCGTCTTGGCATTCCACCATAACGCGAATAAGTGGCTCTGTACCCGATTTACGCAATAAAATACGACCTTTGCCTTCTAAACGTTTTTCAACGTCTGCGGCAACAGATTTCACGGCGTCACTTTCAAGTGGATTTTCCCCACCTGCAAAACGTACATTAATTAACACTTGTGGGAATAATTTAACCGCACTTGCTAATTCATTTAAGGATAATTTATGCTGTGCCATCGCCGCCAATACAGCTAATGATGCAACAATGCCATCTCCCGTTGTATTCTTATCCGCAATGATAATGTGTCCAGAATTCTCACCACCAAGAGTCCAATCATTTTCAACCATTTTTTCCAATACATAACGGTCGCCCACGTTTGCACGTAAGAAAGGAACGCCAAGCATTTTCAACGCAATCTCTAAGCTCATATTACTCATTAATGTGCCAACGACACCACCTTTTAATTGACCTGAGCGCAATGCTTCACGCGCAATAATAAAGAGAATTTGGTCACCATCGACTTTATTTCCTAAATGATCGACCATCATAATGCGGTCACCATCGCCATCATAAGCTAAGCCAACGTCAGCTTTCATTTCAACTACTTTAGCTTGTAATGCTGTCACATCAGTTGCGCCACATTTTTCATTAATGTTCAAACCATTTGGATCTGTACCAATTTCAATGACCTCCGCACCTAGCTCTCTCAACACGTTAGGCGCAATATGATAGGTTGCACCATTTGCACAATCTACCATGATCTTATAACCTTCCAATCCTAAATGAGCGGGAAATGTGCCTTTACAAAACTCAATATAGCGTCCTGCTGCATCATTAATACGGCTTGCTTTACCTAATTCAGCAGATTCCACACAATCCATAGGTTGCTCTAACATCGCTTCAATGGCTTCTTCAATTTCATCAGGTAATTTAGTGCCTTTTGCTGAAAAGAATTTAATGCCATTATCATAATAAGGATTATGAGAGGCTGAGATCACAATACCCGCTTCAGCACGGAAAGTTCTAGTTAAATAAGCAATAGCAGGTGTAGGCATAGGGCCAGTAAATGCAGCAGATAAGCCCGCAGCGGATAAACCTGCTTCAAGGGCTGATTCCAACATATATCCAGAAATTCGGGTATCTTTACCGATTAAAACCATTTTAGAACCTTGAGAAGCCAATACTTTTCCCGCAGCCCAGCCTAATTTTAATGCGAAATCTGGTGTAATTGGATAACTACCTACTTTTCCACGTACACCATCTGTTCCAAAATATTTACGATTTGCCATAATACAATTCCTTTAATTTTTTTATAAAACCATCAGGCATTTTCTGTTGCCTGCCAAACTTTGAGCATATCTGATGTTGCAGCAACATCATGTACGCGTAAAATTTTTGCACCTTTTTGCGCTGCAATAAGCGCACCTGCCGCACTACCTATCACTCTCTGATCGACGGGTTTATCAAGCACCGCACCAATCATTGATTTGCGAGATAATCCCGCTAACACAGGATATCCACTATGACAAAATTCATTCAGATTTTGTAATAATTGATAATTATGCTGTACAGACTTACCAAAACAAAATCCCATGTCCCAAATTAAGTTTTCTTTTTTAACACCAGCAGAAAGACATTCATTAGTACGTTTCTGTAAAAAAGCGAATACATCTTGTACGACATTCTCATAATGAGGATTTGCCTGCATCGTTCTAGGTTGCCCTTGCATATGCATGATACAAACAGGTAAAGCTAGTTTTACTGCGGTTTCTAACGCATTTGGCTCTTGCAAAGCACGAATATCATTAATCAAATCCATTCCAACACTTGCTGCTTCACGCATCACAACTGCTTTTGAAGAATCGACAGAAATCCAGCAATCAAAACGGCTTCGCACCGCCTCCACTACTGGCACAACACGATGCAATTCTTCTTGTTCAGAGACTTCATCCGCATCATTATAAAGGAATGACGGACGCGTAGATTCACCACCAATATCAATAATTGTCGCCCCTTCTTCCAACATTTTTTCAACTTGAAAAAGCGCTTTATCCAAACTAAAAAACTGTCCGCTATCAGAAAAAGAATCAGGCGTAAAATTAAGGATTCCCATAATCTTAGGAACACTTAAATCAAGACATTTATTATTTGCGTAAAGTTTCATAAAGTGCGGTTAGTTTTTAGAGTGATTTTGGTGGGCAATTATAGCGAAATACATCCAAGAAAAAAATCATTAGGAAAAAATAAAGCCTTTCCGAAGAAAGGCTATTAACATAGAACGTAGAATGATTTATCTCAACGAGTCAAATTAGAAGCTGTATCTTAATCCTAAATTAACTTGCCAATCTTGTCGAATTAGATGTTTATTAGAACGCTGAACATCCAAGTAAATCTGTCTTCCTTTTTTCTTATTTTCATGGCTGATACCTACTCCGTAATTAAACCAATCATCCTTATTATTCATTTCTATTTTAGCTGTATTTAGATCATTAAGGACTGAACCTAAAAATTCCTTATTATACATAAGCTTAATATAAGGGCTTAACACACTATCGCCATAAAAATCTAATCCAGCTCTAAATCCAATACGTCCAATTAAACTATTTGAATTTTTAGTCATTGATTTCAAACCATTTGAAGAGCGAAGTGTATAATCATCTACAAATTGATAAATCAATTGCATTTCAGGTTGAATATAAAATGCTTTTTCTTTTTTCTGTAAAAGATAAGATCTTTTTCCAGTCTCAATAGATAATAAGTAAGAATTAATACTTGCATTATTTGATTTAATATTTTCATTAGAATAATTCACAATGTCGTATTTTCCTTTATACCGCATCATCTTACCGACTAAATCAATGTAAATATCATTATTTTTATTTAACCAGGTAGAATAAATACCAATGCCTTTACCGGATATTTTTGTTTTACCTTCAAAGCGTTTAGGGTATGTGGAAGCATTTAGATTCTCGACTGAAATTCCGTTGTAATTAATCCAATTATTTCTTAAATTCAACCAATCAAAACCGGCTTTAATTCCCCAATAATGAGTATTAAAACTACCGATGGTGTCATTGGCAAAACTTGTATATTTTCCATTAACATGTTTAATCCAAGCATTATGAGGTTTTAAATCTGTTTTATCAAAATGGATTTCTCCAAGTCGCTGAACCAATGTTTCTGTATTTAATAAGTTGATTTGATAGATTGTATTACTAAAACTTAGGCTACTTTCTGCCCCAGGCGTTAATTTGCCCTTACCATTGTCCTCATAAGGGAATAGATACCAGTTATTTACATTCGCATCATTAATAGAAACAATTTTAGAGTCAGTGGCTCTACCTAATGTATATAAGTATGCACCTTTTTCAATCACAGTTTTTGTATGACTAGGTTTTGCATCATCTGTTGGAACCAGTACATGATTACTTTCATTTCGCAAAGAGAATACAGCTGTATGATCTTCTTCCTTACCTAAACTCTCCACAAGTTTAAGTACTTCTGTACCTGTAGATTTTGAATCTGCCATATTGCGGAAATAAATACCATGTTCCCCTTCACTGCGATGTTTAATTCGTAATAAGTCAGTGTTTCCAGTGCTTACATTACCCCCCATATGTAATGTCCCATTAGAACCTGTGATACTATCCACCGTCAATGTTAAAGGAACTTCTGTATCGCCGAATCTTACTTCCCCTGCATTGGATAAAGCGAGAGTACTTACCTTGGAATCATCAGTCATTTCCCAATAACTGGAGTTATCAACTTTCATATGAATATTACCAGAGTCATTATGATCAGCTTTACCGATTAGATAGGAGTCTTTTGTTAATAGGTTTAGATTCACAGCACCTTTATTAGCTGTAAAGATATTACCTAAAATCGTTGTGGTATCTTTTCCTGAAACAGTAATAGTCGTATTCGCCCCTGACGATACAAGAGCTGGATCTGTTGGGTTCTCATCAATAGTTAATTTCTTGTTGAAAGTAATAGTATTCGATGATGTGTCACTAATACCTTCGCCATCCGTTTTTGCCAACACAGCTACTTTAGATTGTCCATTACCGCGCATAGTGATAGATACGTCACCATTGAAGGTAGTATTAGTTTTATTATTAGGATCGGAGTGTATTTGGGAAATGCCAGTACCTGAACCATCTGTATCTACTTTAATTGCTAATGATGAACCTGCATCAGAAGTAATCGCTGTACCTGATCCCGTATTAGCCTTATTTTTCTCAATGCGAATACCGTATCCATTGGCTACCGCCTCAGTGACAATGTTGTTTTTGCCTTTCCAATGAATCGAGTTACTACCCTCACCAGCCGTTTGAGAGCTCATCAGATTTAATCCATAGGCATAAGCCCCTTTTGTAGTAATATTCGTAGTATCTAAGGTCACTGCATTAGTCCCTTGATTCTCATCACCTATATCAATACTTCTAGACACAAAGTTGGATGCTGTATTTACATCACTATGGGTGAGTTTCACCGTATTTTCACCCTTCACAGCGCTCACTTTCACCCCATATACCCATGGATTTCCTGTAGATGTAGAGTCTGTGGTAACAGTTGTATTCTGTAAATCTACCAAGTTTTTACTACGTTCTGCATTAGAAGCTGCAGCCCCTGCTGTATCATCCAAGCTAGCGTTTACATTAATGCCATAGACTTTATTATTACCAGTGGTAAAAATGTTGTTCTTATCGCCCGTAAGGGTGATTCGATTTTCACCGTAGGAAGCAGCATTGATATACATGCCCCACACAATCGCACCAGCGCTCTTTGTGATAAAATCCGTATTAGCCTTCAAATTAAACTCAGAGAAACCATGATTGCTGGTATCCGAACTGACATGCAATGCATACTTTTTATTATCCGTCGATTCATTAGTGATGGTAGATACAAAATTCTTACCTTCTTTTGATGACACATGAACACCACCATTAATATTCACATTCGATAAAAATCGCATTTCTGTATCTGTTTTACCTGAAATGTTACTTGTTACATTTCCATCAAAGGTAAGACTAGATCCGCCTTTTTCTGCATCAATAGTATCCTTAGTGGAGACAGTGCGGTACCGATTTTCTCCCCTATTTTCAAAACGGAATGCTGCAATCTCCAAATTATTCGTAGTGGACTCTGTACGCATAGTCAGATCATCATGAAAATGCACGTGGGATTCTCCTCCTTGATTCGTTTGTAGAAAGAATCCATTCACACGTTTTTCATACGGTTTTAAGCTGCCTCGATTTACTGTTTGAATACGAGAATCCATATTTACTTTTTTAAGAAAGTTCACTGTAGATACTGGTTTTGTAACATAACTACCTGTTCCCTGTCCTACCACTTTCACAACACTATAAATTGGATAGTATCCACCATTATATTGTGCATGTGTTCTGATATTAAAATCAGTATTAGCATCCAAGTTTAATATCGTTTCAGACCGATCTACTAATTTGCCATTCGAATTATATACATGAATGCCATCTTGCCAATCAATAGGAGTTCCATCGTCTACATGAATGAAATGAATCGTCCCATCCGATGCTATTGTCGTTTCCGTAGTCGGTTTTGTTCGACTATCATTGGCAGCAGTCATATTTCGATTTGTGATAATTTCATTAACTGTATTGCCAGATATATATTTACTCTTCGTTCCTAGTATCGTACCATCTGTATAGGTATATCTGTACTTAATCGCCGTATCACTATTTTCAGTGATTACACCACCATTCGCCTGTAAAGTATCTCCAAGTGAGATAGTATCTATCGTTTTCCAATCATTCTTTGTAGTTGTATTAGGCGTGTATTCTTCCGCACGGGTCACCAATGATGTGAATATAAATGAATACAGTAATATATTTGTATTTTTCATAATATGATTCTCTCTTGAATAAATTGACTAAACTTGGCTGCAAACAACCACCTCTCAAAAATTGCATTCAAGTAAACCGCCAATATAATACACCCAAGTAATTATCATTGAAATAAATTTCAGATATAACAAAGCCTTTCCGAAGAAAGGCTTTATTGATTAGAGAGTTGATTAGGAATTAGAATCTACCGAATTTTCACCCGCACTTTGAGCATTATTGCTATTTGCATAAGCTGCTTGCCCAGTGTGCTCTTCCCATCCAGATGGCGGAGTAACTGGTTCACGATTCATCAATTGTTTGATTTGTTCTTCTTCAATGGTTTCATATTTGACTAATGCATCTTTCATCGCATGAAGAATATCCATATTGTCTATCAAAATCTGTCTTGCTCTCGCATAGTTACGATTTACAATTGCACGAACTTCTTCATCAATTGCATGAGCGGTTTCATCTGACATATGTTTTGCTTTCGCCATTGAACGACCTAAGAAAACCTCGCCCTCATCTTCCGTATAAAGAATAGGACCTAATTTGTCAGAGAATCCCCATTGCGTCACCATATTGCGCGCAATATTAGTAGCGACTTTAATATCGTTAGACGCACCGGTCGAAATATTTTCTTCACCATAAATCAAATCTTCTGCCAAACGACCCGCATACAAGGTAGAAAGCTTACTTTCTAATTGTTTTTGGCTAATACTAATTTGATCACCTTCAGGCAAGAAGAATGTCACACCCAACGCACGACCACGAGGAATAATAGTCACTTTGTGTACAGGATCATGTTCAGGCACTAAATAACCCACAATCGCATGACCAGCTTCATGATAAGCAGTAGACTCTTTCTGCTTATCCGTCATAATCATAGTGCGACGCTCTGGCCCCATATTGATCTTATCTTTCGCTTTTTCGAACTCAAGCATGGTTACCATGCGTTTATTCATTCGAGCAGCAAATAAAGCAGCCTCATTCACTAAGTTTGCTAAATCTGCGCCAGAATAGCCTGGCGTACCACGCGCTAGTGTCATTGCATCAACATCTTGTGCTACAGGTACTTTGCGCATATGCACTTTTAAGATTTGCTCACGACCTTTCACATCAGGCAAACCAACAACAACTTGTCGGTCAAAACGGCCTGGACGAGTTAAAGCTGGATCAAGTACATCTGGACGGTTAGTCGCTGCAATAACAATTACACCATCATTACCGCTAAATCCATCCATTTCAACCAACATTTGGTTTAAGGTTTGTTCACGTTCATCATGTCCACCACCTAAACCCGCACCGCGTTGGCGCCCAACCGCATCGATTTCATCAATAAAGATTAAGCAAGGTGCATTTTTCTTAGCCTGTTCAAACATATCACGTACACGAGATGCACCAACACCCACAAACATTTCTACGAAATCAGAACCTGAAATAGTGAAGAATGGAACTTTTGCTTCCCCTGCGATAGCACGAGCAAGTAAGGTTTTACCAGTACCTGGAGGTCCTACCATCAAAATACCTTTTGGAATTTTACCGCCCAAGTTTTGGAATTTATTCGGATCACGCAAGAAATCAACAATTTCGCCCACTTCTTCTTTTGCTTCATCGCAACCAGCAACATCCGCAAAAGTCACCTTAATCTGATCTTGATTCAGCATTTTGGCGCGGCTTTTACCAAAGCTCATTGCTTTGCCACCACCGCCTTGCATTTGGCGCATAAAGAATACCCATACACCAACAAGGAATAACATTGGGAACCAAGAAATTAAAATTTGGGATAAGAAACCACGTTTTTCAAATGGCGTACCTTCCACTTTCACTTTTTTGCTTAACAAATCATCAAGCAATTTTTTGTCTTCAAGTGGTGGCATTACGGTTGAATATTTAGAACCATCCGTTTTCGTTACCGTAATTTCATTGGCATCAAAACGTGCTTCTGTCACTTGTCCATTGCTTACATCGTAAACAAAGGTTGTATAATCAGTAGAATTATCTACCGAAGAGGAATTAAAACTCTGGTATGCTGTCATCATAATGACCGCTACTACCACCCAAAGCACCAGATTTTTGACCATATCGTTCAAAGTCTAACCTACCTTTCCTAAGTTAAAAAATTTTTTACAAGATACTACACATCATTAGCGATGAAAAGCTATCAAAGCAATTAGCCTTTATAGCCTGTCGCCACAATATATACTTCACGAGAGCGTCCGCGTGATGCTTCAGGCTTACGCACTTTCACCACATTAAATAAAGAACGAATTTCTCTTAAATATTCATCAAAGCCTTCACCTTGGAAAACTTTAACAACAAAGCTTCCTTTGGTTGCCAAGACCTGTTTACACATATCTAAAGCAAGCTCGACCAAATACATTGCGCGTGGAATATCCACCGATGGCATTCCACTAAAATTTGGAGCCATATCAGACATTACCACATCAACTTTATCTTCACCTACGCGCGCTAATAAAGCATTCAAAACATTTTCATCACGGAAATCGCCTTGTAGAAAATCAACACCTACAATGGGATCCATTTCTAAAATATCACAAGCAATCACTCGACCTTTGCCACCAATTTGTCCCACCACATATTGCGACCAACCGCCTGGTGCTGCACCGAGATCGACCACGGTCATTCCTTGTTTAAATAATTTATCCGTTTGCTGAATTTCATCAATCTTAAAATACGCGCGTGAACGTAACTTTTGCTTATGCGCTTTTTGCACAAATTGATCACTAAAATGTTCATTTAGCCAGCGAGAAGAACTCGCTGAACGTTTTTTCTTTCCCATAATTTTCTATTTTTGGTAGTAGTTTTGCTTATATTTGGTTACAATCTGCCGAATTCAAGCCGAGGCTGATTGAAATCAGTGAAAAACATTGAGAAAATCAACCGCTCTTTTTAATTAGGAATCCTTATGACAACCTTATCAACCAAACAAAAACAATTTTTAAAAGGTCTTGCGCACCATCTTAACCCAGTCGTTATGCTTGGTGGAAATGGCTTAACCGAAGGCGTACTTGCTGAAATTGAAAATGCACTCAATCATCACGAACTCATTAAAGTAAAAGTTGCTGGTGCAGATCGCGAAACAAAACAACTTATTATTGATGCGATTGTGCGTGAAACTAAAGCAGCACAAGTACAAACTATCGGGCATATTTTAGTGCTTTATCGCCCAAGCGAAGAAGCAAAAATTCAGCTTCCACGCAAATAACAACAAAAGTGCGGTCATTTTTAACCGCACTTTTTTTATTTAAATATAATTCACTTCAATAATATCAAACTCAACGACACCGCCAGGCGTTGTAATATTAACGGTATCATCTAATTCTTTACCAATTAAACCTCGCGCAATTGGTGAATTAACTGAAATCAAACCAGATTTAATGTCCGCTTCATCATCGCCCACAATGCGATAAGTGACTTCTTCGTCTGTATCTGTATTTACAAGCACAACTGTTGCACCAAAAATAACTTTACCGTTATTTGGCATTTTTGTGACATCAATAATTTGAGCATTACCAAGTTTACCTTCAATCTCTTGAATACGACCTTCACAAAAACCTTGTTGCTCACGAGCTGCATGATATTCTGCATTTTCTTTTAAATCACCGTGCTCGCGGGCTTCTGCTATCGCTTTAATAATTTCAGGACGACGTACATTTTTTAAGAAATCCAATTCTTCACGTAATTGTTCTGCGCCACGCACAGTCATTGGAATTTGTTGCATTGTTTTTCCTTTTACTAAATAAAACAAAAACCACGGCAAAATCCTAAAATCTTGCCGCAGTATTATCAAAAATAAACTTGAAATGAGAAAATGATTTACTCAATTTCATTCGGGGCTTATTATTGTTCGTCTAAAAAAAAATAGCAACCATAACAAACCTAATATGAAAAAATTATCTTCAATTTCCACCGCACTTGGATCCTTTTTACTTTCCATAAGCTTTAGCCTTCCAACCTTCGCAAACATTAACGTTTCAGACTTTACACAAAAACTGCCTGAAGGCTCTAGCGTAGGTTTCATCGCAAAAAATATAAATCAAAACCAAATTATCGCGGATTATAATGGCTCAACCTTTATGCTTCCTGCAAGCACACAAAAAGTTTTTACAGCTGTTGCCGCTAAACTTGCATTAGGCGATCAATTCCAATTTGAGACCGCTCTTTTGAGTAATGGAAAAATTCAAAATGGGAATTTAGATGGTCACTTAATCGTGCGTTTCACTGGTGATCCTGATCTCACAAGTGGTCAGCTTTATAGCTTACTTGCAGAATTAAAAAAACAAGGTATCAAAAAAATTAATGGCGATTTAGTATTAGATACCTCTGTTTTTTCTAGTCACGACCGAGGATTAGGTTGGATTTGGAACGATCTGACCATGTGTTTCAACTCTCCCCCATCCGCTGCGAATATTGATAACAACTGTTTTTATGCGGAACTAGATGCGAATCAAAATCCCGGTGAAACAGTAAAAATCAATGTGCCTGCACAATTTCCAATTCAAGTGTTCGGACAAGTTTATGTAGCGGATAGCAATGAAGCGCCTTATTGTCAGCTCGATGTTGTTGTACACGACAATAATCGCTATCAAGTAAAAGGATGTTTAGCCCGTCAATCTAAACCTTTTGGCTTAAGCTTTGCCGTGCAAGATACGGATGCTTATGCTGCCGCGATTATTCAACGTCAATTAAGACAATTAGGTATTGAGTTTAATGGCAAAGTCATGTTGCCACAAAAACCACAACAAGGTCAGCTATTAGCGAAACATTTATCAAAACCATTACCAGATTTATTGAAAAAAATGATGAAAAAATCGGATAACCAAATTGCCGATTCATTGTTCCGAGCGGTGGCATTCAATTACTATAAACGCCCAGCATCCTTTCAATTAGGCACATTAGCCATTAAATCTATATTGCAAAAACAAGGAATTCGTTTTGGCAACAGTATTTTAGCCGATGGTTCGGGTCTGTCTCGCCATAATCTTGTAGCACCTAAAACGATGCTATCCGTTTTAGAATACATCGCTAAAAACGAAGATAAATTGCACTTAATGGAAACTTTCCCCATCGCAGGTGTAGATGGCACGATCAGTGGGCGAGGTGGATTAATTAACCCGCCATTAGTAAAAAATGTTATTGCTAAAACCGGCTCTTTGAAAGGGGTTTATAACCTAGCCGGATTTATGACAAATGCTCGAGGGGAAAAAGTGGCCTTTGTACAATTTATTAATGGCTACTCAACAGGCGATTTGGAAAGCAAAACAAAACGAGCACCATTAGTACAATTTGAGAGCGGCTTATATAACGAAATCTATAAATACTAATAAAGCCTTCTAAAAAACACCGCACTTTGCCATCCAAAGTGCGGTGTTTTTTTATAGCCTTTTAAAAATACTATCGCCTAAAATACGAACGAGATTTACCAGATAATATCGATCAACGTATTGAACAAGATGCGAGAGAATTTATTACCAGTACCGTACAAATTGTGCGAGGCGTGATTAACTCAGTACTCACGACCATTGAATTTACGATTATTTTATGGTCACTTTCTGGTGTGTTAACTTTATTTGGATTTAATATCGAAAAAGGCGTCGTTTTCTTCATTTATGCCTTTATTATTTTTGCAACACTTATGTCTGTTTGGATTGGTCGCCCACTAATTAAGCTAAATTTTACAAAAGAGAAACTCAATGGCGATTATCGTTATTCCTTAATCCGTGTACGAGACAATGCAGAAAGTATTGCTTTTTATAATGGCGAGCCAAAAGAACAAACATTCTTACAACATCAATTCCGTCAAATTATTCATAACCGTTGGTCCATTGTATTAAAAATGTTGGGCTTGAATAGTTTCAACTCAGGGGTAACTCGCGTGGCCAAATTATTGCCCTTAATGTTACAAGCACCACGTTTCTTTTCTGGTCAAATAAAGCTGGGAGACATGCATCAAACAGTCCAAGCATTTAACCGATTAATGACCGCACTTTCATTTTTCCGCTTGTTCTATGAACAATTCACACTCTATCAAGCACGCTTAAATCGTCTTTATGGTTTTATAACAAAAATGGATGAATTAGATAAACAAAACGTTCATCACCCTTTTCATTGTTCTCATCGTGTCGCCTTAAAAAACTTCGGTATTAAAGATGAACAAGGTAATGTTCTACTCAATAATTTAAATATTCATTTAGAAAGTGGAGATGCCTTATTGATTCAAGGTGCATCTGGAACAGGAAAAACATCGCTGCTAAAAGCAATTGCAGGAATCTATCCTTTTGAAACAATAGGCATTGCAGAGCATCCATGTATGGGAAGTTTATTCTTACCACAACGACCTTATATGCCGCAGGGTACTTTACGAGAAGCAATTTGTTATCCAAATATCAATCCAAGTCACGCAGAATTAGAACAAACCATGAAGGATTGTGCGCTAGGAAAATATATACACGCGCTTAATGTAAAAAATGACTGGCAAGCAATTTTATCACCTGGTGAACTTCAAAGAGTAGCGTTTATTCGTATTTTACTCACAAAACCAGAT
>ERZ772909.988-NODE-988-length-16398-cov-3.370189_pt1 | contig 16398 bp, 17 predicted proteins | sample MGYA00511137_ERZ772909 | MGnify/ENA primary metagenome ERZ772909 (study PRJEB29015, sample SAMEA2738095) | human oral metagenome | biome: human oral; feature: human-associated habitat; material: saliva | place: China | collected 2270 ... | reverse complement strand
TTGGCAGACTGCTTGACATACTCTGCACATTTTAGCAAGTGATAAATACTAAATAGAAAAATAAAAAGAGTGGCTTTTTTACCAAAGCTGCAACCATAATTAATAATGATAAATTTTCATAAAAACCAAAAATGACCACCATAGTCTGTAGATAAATTTGCTTTGTTTTGGTTTTTACGTTTTTATAAAATTATTATCAAATTTCTCTTTAAAAAGTACTATATCACGCTTTAGCTGCGATAATGATACTTGCTGAAATATAAAAAGAGCGACTTCAAAAAGAATATATAAAAGAGATGCAGATAGATTGAGGTGGTGTGGTGCCAATCCGCTCTTACTTAGTTCGCAATGTGTCTCTTATATGGCATCATAAAGAGGCTAAGATAAAGATATTAAATATGGCTCACTATATAAAACACATTATCAAATTGTTTTTTATGATCGTATTTGTTTAGTAACAGTTTAATTTTGTGATGTTCATACCATTTTTAAAATATGGCGGATAGGGCATAGTCACTGTAAATGGCACCGCTTTTTGCTTTGGCAAATTTTGAGCTACGTCAAATTTATATGCCACAGTGTTTGGTCTCTCGTCCTCATCGCCTCCAAAAACCCATGAGAAAAATGAGAGTCCGCTTGGTTTAAAAAACGCCTCGCCGCCAAGATCGTTTTTGTTTAGCGGTTGATTAATGAGCTTAATTGTAAGGGTGCATTTGCTAATGGTAAATTTGCCGACATTTCTTACTTGACCTCGAAAGACGATGCTTTCATTTCTTAACACTCGCTCGCTTTTTACGCCTTCGACTATACCTTTTTTGGTGTATTTATCAAGAACTAGCATCAAAAAAATGGCAAGCGTGGTTGAGACCAAAATGTTTGTAAAAAGTAGCGATAAAAATAGCTTTCGCTCAGCTCTAAGCGATAGCACAAGAAATAAAATAGAAAGTAGTGCGATCGCGAAAAGCACGATGATATGAACGATGGTAAAGTAGTTTGAGCTCATCAAAAACACTCCGCTTTTTTGGTGATATTGTAGTCAATGAAGGCAAAGTCATTGACAAATTCTCTTATCTGCTTGCTCTGCTTTGGCAAAAGCGCTTCATTTAAAATGATCCTTTTTTTAGCGAAAGGGTTTAGTGAATTTAGAAAATTTCTCGTGCTTTGCTTTGAGCCAAGGTAGAAGCCAAGTTCGATTTTGCAAATGTTTAATGTGTAGTTTGAATTATTTGTGATGTTAAAATCAACCATCAACGCATCTACATATTGAAGCTGTTTTGTGTTAATTTTGCTTATGCTAACTGGTCTTAGATTTTCATTTATATATTTGTTTGCGTAGTAGTTACCTGCAAAAAGTCCCAAAAAACCAGCTAGGATAAATAAAAATCCTATCTGCCACCATGATTTTATCGCGACAAAAATTCCTAAAAGTACGATAAATATAAAGGCTAAAAAGACCCAACCATAGGCTAGAAAGTCGATAAGTTTGGCGTTTTGAAGTATGAAAAGTATGTTATGCTTGATGCTATTTAACATCTCGCGATCTTTTTTCTTCGATGCCACTCATGCCAAAACGCCTTGCAAGCTCGTTTTTGACGGCATCTGGATGTATGTTGTGGGCTGAAAGTGCCACAAGTGCGTGAAAACAAAGATCAGCTGCTTCGTAGATGAGGTTATTTTTTGCTTTTTGCTCATCTTGTTTTATCTGCTTGGCAAAACTAAGCTCTTTTGCCGCCATGACAAGCTCTGTAGCCTCTTCGCCAACTTTTTTTAGAATTTGATTTTCACCCTTTTTAAAAAGACTTGCCACGTATGAAGTTTGCGGATCAGCATTTAGTTTTCTATCTTCTATAACGTGATAAAGTTCGTCAATAACGCCGTAACTTGGCTTTTTAACCTCACTTTTTTGATCAGAAATTTCTAAATTTTCTAAATTTATCTCGTTAAAAAAGCAAGACCTTGCCCCAGTGTGACAAGCAGCGCCTCCATTTTGAACGACTTTTAAAAGCAAAGTGTCGTTGTCGCAGTCTAAAAACGCAGCCTTGATCTCTTGCGTGTTGCCACTCTCTTCGCCTTTTTTCCAAATTCTATTTTTAGTGCGTGAAAAGTAGTGAGCGTAGCGGCTAGATAGACTTAAATTTAGTGCTTCTTCATTCATATAAGCAAGCATCAAAACCTCGTTTGTAGTGTGATCGCAAACCACCACCGGGAGCAATCCACCAACTTTTTGCCAGTCTATACTTTTTGCTACGCTATTCATTTTTACCTTTCGCTAACCGAGCTAGCTTTTGCCCTATCTTTTGCATCTAGCCAGATATTTGGCACAGCTCCGCCAGGTGTTAAGAAAATTTTGGCATCTTTGTTCTCTTTAAGAGCGTCGTTAAATCTATTTTGCGTCTCGATCTGTTTTAAATTTAATAAATTTTGATCGACACTTTTTGCGATCTCTTTGTTTGCATACGCAGTCGCATCAGCCTCGATCTTGATAGCATCTGCCTTACCTTTTGCCTCGATGATAGCAGCTTTTGCACTACCTTCTGCAAGGGCAGCTTGTTTTAGTGCCTCTTGATTTGCACGCTCGACCTCGTATTTTGTCCTCTCGGCCTCTTGTTTAGCGATCTGGACACGCTCGATCTGCTCTTTTACCTTTGAAGGCAAGATGATCTCACGAAGCTGCACTGTTAGAAGCTCGACTGGCTTGTTTGGCTGAGAGTCGATGTCTTTTCTTATGCCCTCATCGATCTGCCTAGCAAGGTCATTTCTTTTAGTTGGTAGCTCTTCGGCTGTATATTTACCAGCGATGCTGCGAACCACGTCACGCACGACAGGATCAACGATCTTGCTCTCCCAGCTAAGACCCCAAGATGCGATAGTTTGTGGTGCATTTTCTGGATTTAGGCGGTATTGCACGGTGATATCGATGCTAACTGGTAAATTTCTAGCGTCCAAAACCGAGATCGAGTTTTTGCGTAAAATTCCAGCTCCCTGATAAGACTTTTGCAAGCTCTCGCCCATATCTTCGCCTGAAGTGTAGTTGATGATCCTAACTCTAGTATCAACTACGATGATGTTTTGGATAAATGGCAAAAAGAAGTGAAATCCTGGTTGCAAAGGATTTGGCTCATATTTACCCGCTGTGGCTTTGATACCGACTTCGCCTGAGTGTATCACTTTAAATGGCTGAGTGATAGCAAGGATCGCGATAATGGCGATTATGATGTAGGCTAGTGCACCAAATTTGCCAAAGCCGCTTGGTATATTTGGCATTTTAAAATCCTTTTTAAAAGGTGGCTCTTTGTCGTTATTTTGACCTGAGCCCCTGTTGTCATTACCTGGCTTTTTTTTGTTGAAATAATCATTTAAATCAGCGGGCATTTCGTTCCTTTAAATCTTAAATATATGTTAAAAATGATTCGTATTTTTTGTTTAGACCATAAACTACGTCAAAGTAAGCTTTTTGTAGTCTCTTTGTCACTTCGCCTCTAGCGCCGTTGCCGATGATGCGGTTATCTATGCTGTTTATCGGCGTTACTTCAGCTGCAGTGCCAGTGAAAAATGCCTCGTCAGCTGTGTATGCTTGATCTCTTGTGATGCGCTCTCTTCTTACTTCGATGTCAAGATCGTGAGCTAGTCTTATGACTGTATCTTGAGTGATGCTAAGTAGGCTGTTGTCATTTGGTGGAGTGATTAAAGCACCATTTTCAACGATGAAGAAGCACTCGCCTGGACCCTCAGCTACAAAGCCCTCGCTATCAAGAAGTAGCGCCTCGTCGTATCCAGCCTCTTTTGCTTCGTAGTTTGCCATTTGTGAGCTTAGGTAGTTTGAGCTAGCTTTTGCTCTGTTCATTTGAGCAGCAGGAGCAAGTTTGGCAAAGCTTGAAATTTTAACTCTGATGCCTTTTTCTAGGCCTTCATCGCCAAGATATGCACCCCACTCCCATGAAGCGATAGCAGTTTGAACCGGTGCTTTTGTGTGCGCTACGCCCATTACGCCGTATCCTAAAAAGATAAGTGGGCGGATATAGACGTTGCTGTTATATTTATTTGCGCGAAGTAGCTCGATCTGTGCTTTTTCAAGCTCTTCTTCAGTATAAGGCACGTTTAAAACGGTCATTTTTGCTGATCTTAAAAGTCTTTTTGTGTGGTCTTTGAGTCTAAAAATAGCTAGACCTTTTTTTGTTTTATAAGCTCTTGTGCCCTCAAATACGGCATTAGCGTAGTGCAAAGAGTGAGTTAGAACGTGTACTTTCGCATCGTCCCATTTTACTAGTTTTCCATCCATCCAGATGAATTCTGAAGCGTTCATAATTAAACCTTTCTTTTTTAGAAATTTGATCCGAGTTTATCTAAAATTGCTTTAAATTTACATTTCTAAGCCCAAAATGTCCGTAAATTTTAGGCTAAAGTTACTTATCTAAAAGCTCTTTTATCGTCTTTGCCATCTCATCGATCGATGATGCTGCGTTTAAATTTATTAGATATTTGCCGCTTACCACAAAGGCTGGCACACCGCTGATACTTGCTACATCATAAGAGGCAAACCACTCGTTTAAAAGCTCTTTTGCACGCTCTGAGCTTAGCGCTTTTTCGTATTCGTCTTTGCTTACGTGAGCCGCATTTAGCGCTAGATCTATAAATCTTTGCTTATCTTTGCCGTCATTAAAGTCATCTTTTTCATCGTGTCTTGCTTTGTAGATCGCAAATTTAGCTTGCTTAAATTTAGACTCATCGCTTAGCAGATCAGTCCCATTTGCCTCATCTATCGATATAAGAGCGGCGAAAATTTTACTTGTTGTCTCGCCAAGCTTGCCTTTGGTGCTTAGGTGATATGGGATAAATTTGACCCCATCAAGTTTTGCCATCAGCTTTCTTGTGATCGTTCGGTCAAATTTATAGCAGTGAGGGCAGTCGTAGCTAAAGACCTTGACGACTGAGTTTTTAGGCACGTTGAGCGGTTTTGCTAGAGTTTGATACTCCACACCTTCAGTCAGTGCTGATAAATTTAGCGCAAAAAACGCACTTAAAATTAGCATTTTTATAAGCTTCATCTTTGTTCCTTACTTCACAAGATCAGCTAACACTTTTGCGGCGTGGTCTTTGGCTTTTACACTTTTGTAAATTTTAGCTATCTTGCCGTCTTTACCGATCACAAAGGTGCTTCTAACGATGCCAAGATACTCTTTGCCGTAGTTTTTCTTGACCTGCCAAACGCCATAAAGCTTTGAAATTTCTTTATCCTCATCGCTTAAGAGGATGTGCTTTAAATTTTGCTTTGCGATAAAGCCAACATGCGACTTCACGCTATCTGGGCTAACGCCGATGATGACGGTGTCATTTTTGATGAACTGATCGTAGTTTGCGCTAAATTCGCAAGCTTCAGTCGTGCAGCCTGGAGTGTTGTCCTTTGGGTAGAAGTAAAGCACTACGTTTTTGCCTATAAAGTCCTTTAGTGCAACCTTTACGCCGTCTTGATTTAGCGCTTCAAACTCTGGCGCCTTGTCGCCAACCTCAAGTGTTATCTTTCTCTCAATGTCTGCTTTGCTAAATTCGCTCATTTTATCCCCTTTCTCTTATCTTCTACGCTTTCGCCACCTACGCCGATATTGCCAGCATCGTGAGTTTCTAAAAATATCATAACCGCCTCTTTTTTCTTGCCAAGTACCCTCACAAGCGTCTCGGTTACTTCTTTAAAAACTTGATCTTTCTGCTCTTTTGTAGGCTCTGGGCCTGCTATTTTGATATTAACATAAGGCATTTTTGCTCCTTTTTTAAGATGCAAAATATTAGCCAAAATGAGTGAAATTTCAGATTAAAGCCGTTATTTAAGAATTTGGCATTAAAATAAGCAAACTTCCAAAAGGAGCGAAAAATGGATTATAACAGGCAAAATAAGGGCTTTGTTTGCTTTATGTATGGCTTTGGACGAAGCAGGGCGGTTTATGCAGTTTTAATGATACTAATGGCGCTTTTGGCTGGCTTTTTAACACTTAGCTCAAACGCTCAAGCTGACGTTTCAAATTTACAAATAGCCCTTGGCATCATACTTTGTGGCCTTTTGCTGATCTTTGTAAATCCAAAAATTTTCATCATCAAGCTAATTGGCTACTTAATCGCTTTAGCTGGCGTCATGATCGCCCTTCACAACGCAAATTTGCTCGGAGCTGATTTTAACTTATATTTTTACGCAAGCCTTATTTTTGGCGCATTTATGATGCTTATGCTTCTTAGCTGGTTTGTCTATAATGCAAGAAGCAGCGAAATAAATGAAATTTAGTTCGCCACTCCCATTAGCACGCTTGTGTAGGTGTTTTGCTTAGGCTCTGAGCTTGTTGCATCGTTTATATTTATGCGGCCAGCCTCAAGCCCAGCTTTTATAAGTGCCTCTTTTACCGCATTTGCACGCTCATTTGCAAGCTCTACTAGCTTTGCTTTATCCACTTCGATGCCCTTTAGCGCCTCTTCTCTTAAGGCTTTTTCGCTTCTATCTTTTAAATTTGGCACAAGCTCATTTAAAACTGCGATGTAGTCTTTGCCGCTTGAAGCGATGATTTGATTGATCTTTTGATCTAGTTTTTTGTTTTTATAAAAGCTCTCATCGAGTTTTGAGTATGTTGGCGTTATGCTAAGCTTCATTTTGGGTTTTGAGCCAGTTAGCTTTATAAAATCAGCTATCTTAGGCGCTTCTGAGCTTATAAGCTCGCTACTTCCTGCAAGAAAATCAATAGAGCTAAGATCTTTGCTGCCAAGTCCTAGGGCGTTGCCTAAAAATCTAAATGGAGCTAGCGTGATGTCAGCAAAGAGCTTTTTTACTGCAGCCCAGATGACGCCGCCATATTTAAAGTCAGGATCGTCTAAATTTCCCTCAACTGGCAGGTCGATGTTTATTTGATTATTTTGATCGCTAAGTATCGAGATAGCAAGCGAAAGTGGTAAATTTACAGCATCTTTTGAATCAACCTTCTCTCCAAGTGTAAGTGAGTCAAAATTTATAAAATTTGAGCCATTTAGTTTTGAGTCGGTGACGCTATAGTTTAGGTTTAAATTTAGCTTGCCTTTTTTGATCTTATAGCCCACAAACTGCCCGCTATATGGCGTTATGTCGGTTAGATCGATATCTTTAAAGTCAAGCTTTATATCGGTATTTTGCTTTAGCTCAAACGGAAAGAGTTTTGCAGTGATCTGCGCAAAGCCATTTTTGCCAACCACACCTTGAAACTCGCCTGAGCTCGGGCGCTTTTTATCGATGTCGGTGAGCTTGCCATTTAGCTTTGAGATCGTTGTGGCAAATGGCATAAATAGCGATGCGTCCGAGAAATCGACCTCGCCATTTTTAAGAGAGAAATTTTTCACGCTAAATTTTAGCTCGTCATCTTTCTTGCTAGCTGCCTTTTTGCTCTCAGGTTTTGCCTCGGTTTTAGCCTTATTTTTATCCTCTTTTACGATCTGAGATAGGTTAAATTTACGCTCTTTGCTTAGATGAGCCTTGATAAATGGAGAATTTAAGCTCACTCCGCTTATGGCAAGGTCATTTTTGGCAAATGAAATTTTTTCAAGATCAAGGCTTTTAAAGGCGATTAGTTTTTCAGCTTTTTTGCCGTTTAGCCTTATATCTTTGATGCTAACTTTTGCGTCTGCTTTGATATCTTTTGCGTAGTGAAGCTGCGCGTCCGCGCTCATCTGACCGCTAGCTAGATCGGCTTCTAAAAATGGCTTTGCATAGGCAAAATACTTTGGCAAATTTGTATCATTTAGCTTGATTTTAGCACTCACGTCAAGTGGCTCGATCTTTATCTTCGAATCAACATCCAAATTTAGCTTTTGTGAGCTTTTCATCGCCACTTTTGCATCAAATGGCTTGCTAAAATCGCTACTTAAATTTGCCACTTTTACAAAAAGATTATCAAATTTATGAGCGATCTTTTCGCCCTCAAAAAGATGCGTCAAAGCAATATCTGCGTTATTTACACTTATATTTTTTACATCAAATTTAAACTCATTTTCTTTGCTTTTTGAAGCACCTTTATTTTCAGGCTTTTTCTCTACTTTTTTAGTGTGTTTTGCTGCCTTTGCAGATTTTGTGCTCTGCTCGCCAAATCCTAGCTCATTTACGGCGCTTAGACCATTGTCGTTTAGTTCTGAAGTAAATTTAGGCTTATTAACATCGACACTAGCGATATTTAGAGCCATTTTTAAAAGATCAAAGCTTACGCTCTTTACCCCCGCATCAGCGACGCTTGCTATCTCTTTATTTTTTGCTTTAAGCTCTATGTTTTTTACGTTTAGCTCATCAAGGCTCGCAAGGCTCTTGTTACCATCCATTGTAAAATTTGTATTTGTCACGCCAGCACTTGCTACATTTGCATTTGCACTTTTGCTAAGTGGCGCGTTGATGCCATTAAGTGCTATTTTTTCAAGCGTTAGAGCGGTTTTATTATTTGCTAAATTTAGATTTAAATTTGAAGCATTTATATCTTTTAAATTTGCTAAATTTCTATCTGCTTCATCTATTTTAAGAGCGTTTGTGCCTATGCTTTTTAACTTGCCTGTGGCGTTTAGCTCGCTCTTTTCATTTAAATTTGCAAGCAGCGAGATATCACTTAAATTTAGTGATTTTACGCTTGCGGAGATAACATTTTTAAAAGAGATATCATTTAAATTTATGGCACTTAAATTTAGCGCAGCTTCTGTTTTGTCCGCTATCTTACTAACAAGATCAAATTTTGGAAGCTCTAGCTCGCCAAGGCTAAGCTCATTTGCGCCTTCTTCTAAACTTAGTCCTTTTACATTTAAAAAGCCATCTTTTAAATTTATCTTTGTAGCGTTCTCATCGGCGTTTAAAGCGTAGTTTATCTTTAAGTTTATAATGGCATTTTTTATATTTAATGCGTCATTGTCGATAAAACTTATCGCAACTGGCTTTATGCTAAAGTCTTTTATGCTGACGTTGCCCTCTATTTTTAGTGGATTTAGCTTGATATCGCCATTTAGATCGATCTTGTGCGCTAGGCTTGAGTTTGAGTCAAAGATGTGACTGCCAGCGCTATTTTTCTTCGTATTTAGCGCACTTAGCTCGTAGTTTATATCATCAAAGCTTACATTAAATGGCTTTGTTAAATTTTGATCGCTATATGAAAATGAGCCTTTGATGATTTTTGCGTTATTTAGCGCGAAATTTATCGAACTGGTGCTGTTATCTTCGCTAGTTGCGTTATTATCGCTTATAAAATTGCTAAAGTTAAAATTTGCTTTTTTATCTCTTGCGATCTTTACTTTTGGCTCATCTAGCCTAAAAATGTCTATCTCAACTAGCTTTTTAAAGATAGAAAATGGCTTTAGCTTAAGGTCGATCTGCTTCGTGCTAAAAAGCGGCGAAGTGGTGTTTAGCTCGGCATTTGTAGCGTTTAGCTCAAAGGTAAATGGATTAAATTTAGCATCACTTACAAAAAGCGTTGCGTTGTAGTCTTTTAGGTACTTTGGAGCGATATTTTTGATAGCATAAGGCAGCCCAAAAAAGCCAAGAAGCGTGTAGATAAGCAAAAGTGAGACTACGCAGATGCCGGTGATTAGGGCTATTTTTTTCTTTTTATCCATTGTGAAATTTACCTTTTTGTCAGCTAAAATGAGCCTTGATTTTACTTTAAAAAAGGTTAAAAGTTAGTTAGAAATTTCAAATTTTCTATACATTAAATTTACACTTATCTTAATAATACTTTTATGCATTTCGTATTACTATTCGTCAAATATTTTTTAAACAAAGGAGCGAGTGATGAATAGATTTTTGGCTTTATTGTTTTTGTTGTTTTCTGCCTTTGCTTATGCAAATGAAAATGCCGTTGTGGTCGCTATCGAGGAGCAAACACCTCGTATAAATCCACTCTACGACGAGGATCACGATCCTACGCTTTCGTTGGTTTTTTCTGGACTTACTAGCCACGATGAAAATAGCAACGTGGTGCCTGAGCTTGCCAAGTCTTGGCAGGTGAGTGATGACGGGCTGGAGTATGTTTTTGAGCTAAGAGATGATGCCTTTTGGCATGACGGGGTGAAATTTAGCGCAAAGGACGTTAAATTTACCATCGAAGCGGCTCAAGATAAGAAGCTAAACGCTCCTGCTATCTCAAACTACGAGGTGGTAAAAAGCGTTGAAATTTTAGGAGATTATAAAGTAAAGATCACGCTTAGCGAGCCATTTCCGCCGTTTCTTGACGCACTTAGTTTTGGTGTGTTGCCTGAGCACATTTTAAAGGGCAAAGATATCGCGACCGATAAATTTAACGACGCACCTATTGGCACTGGCGCATACAAGCTTGTAAAATGGAAAAAAGATGAGAGTTTGGAGTTTGTGGCAAATGATAAATTTTACAAAGGTGAGCCAAAGATAAAAAGGCTATTTTTAAAGATAGTTGGCGATGAAAATTTAAGACTTGTTGGGCTTAAAAGCGGTGAGATCGACGTTGCGCTCATCTCTCCAACTGGTGTAAATTTCATAAAAGATGATAAAAAATTAAGCTTGCTTAAGTTTAAAAGTGCGGACTATAGAGCTTTGATGTTTAACTTTAATGATCCTCTTTTTCAAGACAAAAATGTAAGGATAGCCCTAAACTACGCTGTCAATAAAGATGAGATCGTTAAAAAACTATTTCACGGATATGCAAGCGTAGCGAACAACCCGATAGAAAAAAGCTTTGCAAACGACAGCGAGTTTAAATTTAGCTACGATCCGCAAAAGGCTAGGGAGCTGCTTGAAAAAAGTGGCTTTAAGAAAAACAAGGCTGGCTTTTTTGAAAAGGACGGCAAAGAGCTTGGCTTTGACATCTACGCTTTTAATAACGACGTTTTAAGGGTCAATTTAGCTAAAATTTTAAGCAGCGAGTTTGAGAAATTTGGCGTAAGAGCCAAAGCCTATGCAAAGCCAAAAACAGCCTTTAGCATAAGCAAGGTAGATAGCTTTGTGATCGGCTGGGGAAGCCCATTTGATCCAGACTTTCATACATATAGAATTTTTGGCGGATTTGCCGACATCGATGTCAATGAAAATGGTTGGAATTTTAGCCACTACAAGGACGCAAACGTCGATCTTGCTTTAAAAAACGCGAGATATACAAAGGACGTGGAGCTTAGGAAAAAATACTACAAAGAATTTCTAAAAGCGCTTTTTGAAAACCCGCCTTACATTTTTATAGCCTATCTTGACTATCCGCTCGTTTTTAACAACAAAATTTCAGGCATAAAGACGCAAATTTTGGGCCACCATGGGGCTGGATTTTTATGGAACATAAGAGAGTGGCAAGTAAAATAGTGGATAAAAACTTTGTTTAGAGCCATTTTAAAAACAGCGATCTCAAGCCTTGGGTTGCTGTTTTTTATCTCATTTTTTCTATTTTTGCTCATATATTTTTTGCCAGGCAATGTCACTGATGCGATGTTTTTGCGAAGTGAGGCGGTAAGCGTGGCTATAAAAGAGCAAATTTTAGAAAATTTGGGGCTAAAAGATGGCTTTTTTGTGCAGTATTTTAGATGGCTGGCTCACTTTGTCACGGGGGACTTTGGCACTAGCTTTGTAAGTGGAGCAAGCGTTTTTTTGCTCATTAAAGAGAGACTTTTAAACTCTCTTATCTTATTTTTTGCTTCGTTTTTTCTGATAGCTCTCTTGTCATTTTTCTTGGGGCTTTTAAGCGCCATTTATAAAAATAAATTTGCCGACATCTTTATAAATTTTAGCTCCTTTTTGCTGGCTTCACTGCCCCATTTTTACATCGCACTCGTGCTAATAGCGATCTTTAGCGTCTATCTAAACGTGCTACCAAGCTCTGGGGCAAACGAGCTAGGTTCTAGCGGAGTTGGGGCTAAATTTATCATCTTGCCAACGCTTGCCATTATCTTGCCACACCTTGGCGCAAACGTGAAATTTGTAAGAGACAGGCTAAATCAAAGCCTAAACGCTGACTTTATCCAGACGGCTCACGCTAGAGGTTTGGGACGCGGCAAAATTTATCTCTTTGCTATAAAGCACGCAAGCACCGATATAGTCTATTATTTCGCAACCCTTGTGGCTGGCGTTTTTGCTGGCTCATACGTCATTGAGAGCATTTTTTCATTTCCTGGCATAGGTAAGCTTAGCCTTGATGCAGTCATCGCCAAAGACTATCCAGTCGCACTTGCGACCATTTTGCTAACGGCTGTTTTTGTCGTTTTTGCAAATTTACTGGCTAAAATTTTCGCCATCTTGGCAGATAAGAGAAATTTATGAGAAAAGTCATATTTTTCCTAGCCTGTTTTGTCTTTTTAGCGCTTGTCACATTTGCCTTTGTGACGCCATTTTTTTCTAAATTTGAGCCAAATTTCACTGACTTTATGGCGGTAAATTTAGCTCCAAGTAGCGAACACATCTTTGGCACTGACATCCTAGGCAGGGACAATCTCATAAGAGTGGCCTACGCGCTTAAAAACTCGCTTCTTATCTTGCTAATAGCTGGCTTTTTAACGACGCTTTTCTCACTCATCTATGCATATTTTGGCACGAGCAAGAGCAGGATTTGCGAGAGCCTTTTTGATAAGGGGCTTGATGCATTTTTAAGTATCCCTAACATCGTGTTTATCATGCTTTTTAGCTCATTTAGTAGTGGAGATCTGCTTATCACCTCTTTTATCATCGCCATTTGCTCGTTTATGCAAGGCGCAAAAGTTTTTATGCAAAATTTAAGACTTAGTAAAAAGTGCGACTACGCCGAGCAAGCTGTGATAAACGGGGCTAGTAAATTTAGCCTTATATGCTTTGAAATTTTGCCAAATTTAAAGCATCTAATAGTTAGCATCTTTGGCATAAACGCGATAAACGCAGTTGTCATGGAGGCAACGCTTGGTTTTTTTGGAGTGGGTAGCGATGCAAATAAAATAAGCCTTGGCATCATGCTAAATGAGAGCAAAGAGGCGCTTTTTCTTGGCTCTTGGTGGATGGTGCTTTTCCCTGGCGTGACGCTCTTTTTGCTCATCCTTGCAACCTCAATCATCACGTCAAATTCAAAAAATGGCAATATAAAAATATGATAGAGATTAAAAATTTAAACGTTTTTTATAAGGATAAGAAGCTTTTGCAAGAGCTTGATTTTGTCATGAGTGAGGGTAAATTTATAGGTATCACGGGTGCAAGTGGCAGTGGCAAATCGCTCTTTGCAAAGAGTTTAATAAGGCTTTTTGATGATGATTTTAGAGTGAGAGCGGATAAATTTAGCATTTATAAAAAAGATATCTTAAAACTTAGCCAAAATGAGCTAAAAGAGCACCGAAAAAAGGTCGCCGCGCTCGTTTTTCAAAACTCCATCGCTAGCCTTCATCCGCTCTTAAACGTGGGCGATCACTTTAATGCCTATCTTGATGGCGACAAAAAGGCAAATAAAGAGCTTGCATTTGCTTATTTTAGGGAGTTTGGGCTGGGTAATGCAAATCTCATCTGGCACAAATACTCATACGAGCTAAGTGGTGGCGAGGCGAGCCGTGTGCAGATCGCTCTTGCGCTTTGCCTGAAGCCAAAAATCCTAATCTGCGACGAGATAACAAGTGGGCTTGACAACGAGACGAAGCAAAAGATCATAAATTTGCTTTTAAGCTTAGATGAAAATATCAGCATTATTTTCATAACGCACGATATTTTAAGTGCGATGAAGATAGCGCAAAAGGTACTAATCATTGAATCTGGCAAGCAAGTGGCGTGGGGTAAATTTGAGGATCTTGCAAGCCAAAATGTCCTTAAAAAATACCTCGATGCAGCTAAATTTTATGACGCCAAACTTTGATATAATGCAAGCAAAAAAGGTCAAATTTGCTAGTTCATATCTGCTGCTCGGTCGATAGCCACTACTTTTTACAGCGCCTACGAAAAGACTATCCAAATGAGCGAATAGTAGGCTATTTTTACGATCCAAACATACATCCATATAGCGAGTTTTTACTGCGTTTTGAGGACGTGAAGCGAAGCTGCGAGAAGCTTGGCATCAAGCTAATATGTGGCGAATACGACTACGAAGCGTGGCTTGGCGGCACAAAGGGGCTTGAAGATGAGCCAGAAAAGGGCAAAAGGTGCGAGTACTGCTTTGACTTTCGTATGAAAGACTCTGCTAAAAAGGCGATAGAGCTTGGTCTAAATAAGATCACGACGACACTTTTGATGAGCCCAAAAAAGGACTTTTCTCAGCTTAAAAAGGCGCTTGATGAGGCGGTGGCTGGCTCAAATTTAGAAGCCGTCGCGGTTGATTATAGAAAAAATGGCGGTACAAGCGAGCAGTTTATCCTCGCTAAAAAAGACAAGCTCTATCACCAAAACTACTGCGGCTGCGTCTTTGCGCTAAAAAAACAGCGCGACTCGCAAAATTTGCCCCAAAGTGAGCTAATGAGCGAGCTACACGCAAGGGCGCTTTATGGCAGCATTGAGGCTAGACTTGAGCTTTACAAAAAGGTGCGCCTTTGCGAGGCGAGAGGAGAGAAATTTCACCTTTTTAGAAGGCGATTTTTAAACTACAGACTTTTGCGCGCTAGTGTTAAATTTGAAGCAGTTGTGGTGCCAAGCTACTTTGTGCTCTACTCTGGCTTTAAAAGAGAGAATTTAAAGCTAAATGTGGAGCGTGACTGCGAGATCGATGATGAGCTAAAAGAGGGCGCGATATTTATGAGCATAGAGCGCTTTAATAAATTTACAAATAGCAAATTTAAAAGCGTAGATGAGCTTTGTAAAAGGCCGCTTGAGCTTGGTGCTGAGATGAAATTTCGTAGGCAGATATGCGGGGAGTTTTCGCAAAATCCTATCATCATCTTAGACGAGGTCAAAAAGGGCAGCTACGAAATTTACGCAAAGGCTGTTTTTTACAACGACAGCGAAGAAATTTTGGTTTTAGAGAGCTAAATTTAGACCCACTAAGGCTAAATTTCAGAGATTTTAAAAGAGGCTAATAATTTTTTTCTTAGTATAAATTTGTTACAATCTGCCAAAATTTACATTACTAAGGCTAAAACGTGATAGACGTCGTAGAAATTCAAAAAATTCTCCCACATAGATTTCCATTTTTACTTATCGATAGAGTTGTCGAGCTAGAGCCTGCGAAAAACATTGTCGCTTATAAAAATGTAACCATTGGCGAGCCGATATTTCAGGGGCACTTCCCAGGTCACCCGATCTATCCTGGCGTGATGATCATTGAAGGTATGGCGCAAGCTGGCGGCGTGCTAGCGTTTAAGAGCATGAGTGACGAGCATCAAGCTGGCATCGAGAACAAAGTGGTCTATTTTATGAGCATAGACGGAGCGAAATTTCGCCATCCAGTCCGCCCTGGAGATAGGCTAGAGTATAGATTAAATGTATTAAAACATAAAGGCAATATCTGGGTGCTTGAGGGCAAAGCATACGTTGATGATGTGCTATGCGCCGAGGCTGAACTTAAAGCGATGATAGTCGATAAATAGGCTTTTGCTTAAAAAAGAGAGACAATGAAAAATATCCACCAAACAGCAGTTATAGAAGATGGAGCGATCATTGGAGATGACGCAAATATCGAGGCTTACGCATTTGTAAGTAAAGATGCGGTCCTTGGCAACAACGTCACGATAAAACAAGGCGCAAGGGTGCTTGGCAAGACCAAGATCGGCGATAACTCTCGTGTATTTAGCTACGCGATCGTGGGCGACATCCCGCAAGATATCAGCTATAAAGATGAGGTCGATACTGGCGTCATCATCGGCGAGCACGCAACTATACGTGAGTTTTGCACGATAAACTCAGGCACGCACAAGGGCGATGGTATAACAAGGATCGGCGATAACGCCTTTATCATGGCATATTCTCACATCGCACACGACTGCATAATAGGTAGCAACGTCATTTTGGCAAATAATGCAACTCTAGCTGGCCACGTCGAGCTTGGCGACTACGCTGTTGTGGGTGGTCTTACACCTATTCACCAGTTTGTTAGAGTGGGTGAGAGCTGCATGGTTGCAGGGGCTAGTGCGCTCAGTCAAGATGTAGTGCCATTTTGCCTAGCTGAAGGCAACAGAGCCTATATAAGAAGCTTAAATTTAGTTGGCATTAGGCGTAGATTTGACAAAGAGCAGGTTGAAGAGCTTGTTCGCGCTTATAAATTTTTGTTTAATCAAGGCATCAGCCTAAAAGATCAAGCAAATGAGCTGATCGCAAAAACCAGCGACGAAAATGTTAAAAAAATGTGTAAATTTATATTAGAAACGACAAGAGGAATTCCGCTTGCAAAAGGAAGAGATTAATGGCTAGAAAGTGTAATTTTTGTGGCGAGGCTGAGTCTGCTGAGAGAAGATTATTAGCAGATATCGAAGGAAACGCCTATATATGCGAGTATTGCATCAGTGCCGCATACGATATGATACATGGTGACACGAGTG
>ERZ772909.987-NODE-987-length-16405-cov-13.391437_pt1 | contig 16405 bp, 13 predicted proteins | sample MGYA00511137_ERZ772909 | MGnify/ENA primary metagenome ERZ772909 (study PRJEB29015, sample SAMEA2738095) | human oral metagenome | biome: human oral; feature: human-associated habitat; material: saliva | place: China | collected 2270 ... | reverse complement strand
AGGAAGAGCTGCAGGACATCACGCGCGAGGCCATCGCCCGCGTGCGCTCCACCGGCGAAGCCGTCAAGCTCGACGCCATGAATCCCTTCGAGCGCAAGGTCTGCCACGATGTCGTCGCCGAAGAGGGCCTGACCTCCGAGTCCGAAGGCGCCGAACCCCACCGCCGCGTCGTCATCCTCCCCGAGGAATCCGACGGTGAGTGAGAACCCGAACGGGACGGGAAGGGGTCGCCAGGTGGGCGACCCCTTCGTCCCAGAAGAGCCCACCCAGGCGGTCCGCGACTTCTTCGGCCACGCCTTTTCCGACGTCGCCGAATACGCGCGCATGCTCGAGGAGGAAGGCGAGCTGCGCGGCCTGCTCGGCCCCCGCGACATGGAGCGCATCTGGTCGCGCCACATCGTCAACTCCGCGGCCGTCCTCGACTTCATGCCCCGTCGTGAGGGGCGCGAGGTGTTGGACGTTGGTTCCGGTTCCGGCCTGCCCGGCATCGTCATCGCCGCATGCCGGCCCGACCTGCACGTTCACCTGGCCGAGCCCATGGTACGCCGCGTCGAGTGGCTCGAAGACGTCGTTGAAGGCCTGGGCCTGGACAACGTGACAATCCACCAGGCGCGCGCCGAGGAACTGCGCGGCAAAGGCAAGGCGGATGTGGTCACCGCCCGCGCCGTCGCCAACATGAGCAAGCTCGTGCGCATGACCTCCAAGCTCATTGCTCCCGGCGGCTCGCTCGTCGCCCTCAAGGGCCGCCGTGCCCCCATCGAGGTCGACGAAGCGTCGATGGAACTGCGTCGTCACCACTTGCGCGCCACCATCCACGAGGTGCCCTCCATCATGGAAGACGAGTCCACCTACGTCGTGGTCTGTACGCGCATCAAGTAACACGTGTCTCCGGCTGTGAGCCGGGTAGGGGCGCCACGGCTGAGGCCGCGGCGCCCCTTCGTGTGTTGGGTGTGTTGGAGTGGCTTGCGGGTGCTTCGGGGTGCTCCGGTGCTGGCTTGGTGTGTGTTGGGGTGCTCTGGTGCTGGCTTGGTGTGTGTTGTGTGTGTTGGGGTTGCTTCGGGTCGCTTGGGAAGATTTTGTGTGCGGCTTTTGGGCTGGCTTGGGGGCGCTCTGGTGCTGGCTTTGGTGTGGCTGGGGCTTGTGTCGTGATTCCGTGCCTACGTTCCTACGCGTGCTGGGCTGGCTTGGGGGTGCTCTGGTGCTGGCTTGGTGCTGGCTTGGGCTCTGTGGGGGGAATTGCTACCATAGGCGCTGCGTTGCGGCGTGTCGTCGGCGTGTCGGGGGTCTATGGTCGCAAAACCCCCCGTGGTTGCTCGGAAGGGCCAGGGCCGCGTGCCCTTTAGGTGGCAGTGTGGGTCGTCTTCGACGTGTCTTCGTGTGTTTGTCGTGGTGTTGTGGCTTGTCTTTGTTGGTGGCTTGGGGGGAATTGCTACCATAGGCGCTGCTTTGCGGCGTGTCGCCGGCGTGTCAGGGGTCTATGGTCGCAAAACCCCCGAGTGCTTGCTCAAAGTGCAGTCCATCTCGGTGGAATGCGGGTGACATGGGGTGTGTGGGGTGTAGTGGACGACGGTTTGGGCACGCTGGTTCGTGGCGAGGCGTTTTCTGCGCGGCGGCGTGTCGGGTACGTCGGGCCTCAGTGCGTGCTGCCGGGATGATCGAGCCCACTGTCGGCGCTTTCTGCGGGGCGGCGCGGGAGGGAGGCGCATCTTGGTGTGTGTTGGTGACGTATTTCTGTGCTGCGGCAGGGGAGGTGCTGCCGCGTATGGTCAGGTTTTTCTGCGGCGGGATAGGTTGGGTATCGTGTGCTCGTGTGCCCGTTGGGACCATCGACCGCACTGTCGGAGCGGGAGTCCCGATGCAGCCTTTCCCCAACCGCCGAAAGTGTTCACGTCGGCGCCATACACGTCGGGCGTTGCTTCTTGGCAGCCGCGTTCATGCGTCGTGGTGGTGTCGTAGTCTCGTTCGTCCGTCGACCAGAGCAAGCGAGGAATAGTTCAAAAATTGAATAGTATTCGAAGCGGCATCGACGTCGCCCACCTCACGGCAGTAAAACGTTTGAATGTGACTGAGGCTACGAACGGCTATTATTTCGTCGTTTTGCTCTGCGCCTCGTGCTCCGGGCGCATCTGATCGACGGATGATGCTGCGCTCTTCATCGCCAGGAGAATCGATCCTACAGAACAACACTTTTGCCGTTTGACGGATTACTTCGGCAATCCTGTGTCCATTCCTGCATCGCGGGATTTCGATGCAGGAAGTGCCGGTGGAGGCCCGTAGACTATAGGCAGTAGCTAGGAAGGTGTCACGTGACTGTAGAAAACACCCCTCTGTCCTCTCAGATCGAACGCAATATCGCCGATTTGCAGATGCTCGCGCACGCTGAGTTCCGCAAGCCGGCGTCGACGCGCATCATCGCGATCGCCAATCAGAAGGGCGGGGTCGGCAAGACAACCTCGGCCGTCAATCTCGCCGCAGGCCTCGCGCTGGGCGGTCTGTCGGTGCTTGTCATCGATGCCGACGCGCAGGGTAACGCCTCGAGCGCTCTCGGCGTCGCGCACCCCGCGGTAACACCGTCGACCTACGACGTGATGATCGGGGGAGCGGAGCTCGCGGACGTCCTACAGCCTTGCCCAGACATTGACGGCATTCTTGTGTGCCCTGCGACGATCGACCTGTCCGGCGCCGAGATCGAACTCGTGGACGTCCCGGACCGCGAGGCCCGCCTCAAGACTGCGCTTCGAGCGTACGTCTCGGAGCACCCCGAGATCGACGTAGTCCTCATTGATTGCCCTCCGTCCCTCGGGCTCGTGACGCTCAACGTGATGGTTGCTGCCGACGAGGTGTTGATTCCTATTCAGGCTGAGTACTACGCTCTTGAGGGCCTGAGCCAGCTGTGGAATACGGTCGAGCGCATCGGGGCGAGCATGAACCCAGGTCTGCGCGTCTCGGGCATGCTCCTGACCATGTCTGACAAGCGCACCCGCCTGTCTGAAGAGGTCGAATCCGAGGTGCGCGCGCACTTCCCGGATCACACATTCGACACGGTTATTCCGCGCAGCGTCCGCATTTCCGAGGCCCCCAGCTACGCCCAGACCGTGATTACATACGACCCGCGAAACGTTGGTTCGATCGCCTATCGCAAGGCTGCGCTCGAACTGTGTGATCGGCTTGCCAATACACTGTAAAACAATGTTTCACGTGAAACATTGAACGTCAGCGGCGGTTTTCTGTAGCTAAGAACGTAATCACCACGACGCTTGACCAAAAGTTCAACAAAGTGATCAAAGACGCTCATCAGCTGAGCGCAGGGCATTGTTTCACGTGAAACAATGAACGAACGTAATTGAAGGAGTTATGCAATGGCGGATGTAACACCGAAGTCTGAGGGCCGTAAGGGCACCCGCAAGCATTCCGGCCTTGGCCGTGGACTTGGAGCTCTTATTCCCCAGGCGGGTGAACAGAAGTCGCCTGCTGCGCCCGTCGCTCCCGCGCGTCCGCTCGATGTGTTCTTCCCGGAGGGCCCGTCCGCCAAGGGGAGGGGAGGATCCGCAAAGGACCTTTTGCAGCCCAAGCGATCCACGGCCTCGGCGAAAAAGAAGCGCCCGACCATGCCCGGTCTGGACACAGCCGGCACCCGTCGCGCGGGCAAGCCTTCCGTCTCTATTGGTTCTGGGGTCAATGGCTCGGCTCCCAGCCCGAGCGGTCCTTCCACCCGCGTCGCTGCCCCGGTGGCCACGCCAGCCCCTCAGGCTGCGTCGGATGTTTCACGTGAAACATCCGATGAGCATGAGCTTTTGCCGGTCCCCGGCGCGTCCTTCGCTGAAATTGCTATCGACCAGATCGTCCCCAACGCGAAGCAGCCTCGAGAGGTTTTCGATGAGGACGACCTGAAGGAGCTCGCCGCTTCCATCAAGGAGGTCGGCGTTCTTCAGCCCGTCGTCGTTCGTAGCATTCCCGCTGAGGGGCGCTCCGCAAAGCTCCAAGAGTTCCTCGCTGAGAAGCCCGAGGCCCGCTACGAGCTGATCATGGGTGAGCGCCGCCTGCGCGCTTCCGAGCTCGCCGGCGAAACCACGATTCCGGCGATCATCCGAGAGACCGACGATGGAGATCTGCTCCGCGACGCGCTCCTGGAAAACCTCCACAGGGCCCAACTCAACCCACTGGAGGAAGCGAGCGCATATCAGCAGCTCATGGCCGATTTTGGCGCGACTCAGGAAGAGCTCGCCAAACGAATTGCGCGCTCACGCCCGCAGATCGCGAACACTCTGCGCCTACTCAAGCTGCCGCCAGTCGTTCAGAAGAAGGTGGCCGCACAGGTCATCACCGCGGGCCACGCTCGCGCCCTTCTTTCCTTGGAAACGGCCGAAGACATGGAGCGGCTCGCCGAGCGTATCGTCGCGGAAGGACTCTCGGTGCGCACCACCGAAGAGATCGTCCGCCTGGGCAAGGCGAAGGCCACTCCGCGTCCGCGCGCCCGTCAGCAGCGTCCGCTGTCGCAGCTGGGGGAGACCGTCGTGTCGGCCCTGTCCAATGCGTACGACACACGTGTGTCCATCACGGAGGGGCGTAAGAAGGGCCGAATCGTCATCGAATTCGCGGGAGCGGACGACCTCCAGCGAATCGCAGACCTCATTCTTCGCTGAGTTTGCTTCGTACGTCTTTCCGCAGATCAGAAGGAGTATGTTCCCAATCATACATTTTCCGTTCTAATCTGTGGCTGAAACTACGTTTAAACTACTCTTAAAGGATCCGACGTCGGACTCTCGCAGTACTAGAAGGAGCGAAAGGCATGCACGCTCAAAGCAGTTCGCGCACCGTGCTTTTCGATGTCGGGGGCGTTCTCGTGGAGTCACACCCCGATCCCGCCGTGATCGCCCGCATGTTCGGGGATGAGTCGCGCGGCCTCACAACTCTCGTTGACCAAGCTATGTGGACGCATCGCGGAGAATACGATGCGGGCTTGCCCGACCGTGACTTCTGGGATCGCATCGCAGGTGATTGCGGTCAACCCGAGCCGTCGCATGAGCTTTTGAAGGCACTGGTCGAGCTCGACTCTTCGCGCATGGCCGAGGCGAACGAGCGCTCGCTGGCACTCGTTCGCTTGCTGCGCCACCAGGGCGTCCGCGTCGGCATTCTGTCCAACGCCCCATACCCGATCGCCAAGGCTATCCGCCGATCCGAGTGGGGGAGCCTCTTCGACTTTTTCGCGTTCTCCTGCGACTACGGTATCTGCAAGCCCTCGCGCGGCATCTACAGGGACGTCCTGCACCGCTTGAACACGCCCGTTGAGGACGTTGCGTTCATTGACGATCGGCGCGAGAACGTGCGGGCTGCTGAACTCCTGGGCGTCCAGGGCATAGTCTGGGAGGGCGCCGACCAGGCCGAGGCCCGCCTTAAGGAACTCGGTTTCCTGTTCTGATAGCCTCCCCTGTTCGCCTGCGTTCCGGCCGACGCTGGGCCTGCCCGCCCGGCGCGATCGCCGCACGCGTGCCTGCGGCTCGGAATGGTCGATCTCGAAGCCCGGCCAGGCCCTCCGGGCCCTACGCACCCGCCACGCTGGCTGCTCGTGGTGTTGTGCCCGGCTGCACCAAGAAGCGCTACGCTGGCACCAGTAGGGGTCAAGAAGGCAGTCCACCCTATACGCCAAGCGCGTCGGACAGCCGGATCGCCCTACCAGTGAGGACATTAGGCAGCCCCTTCGGGCAGCTGGATGTCCTCACTTTATATTGCTCGAATTCACCGACCGTGGGCGCCGAGTTTGGTCGGTGATATAGCGTGTCCATCGTTGCATAGTGCGATGGACTGGCGATTGTTTCACGTGCAACATGTGGGCCCGGGAGGACTGCCGTCCTCCCGGGCCCGGTGCGTCTCGCAGGGTAGTACGCGAGCAAGAAGCCTAAGCGGGATCAGTCGGTGACAACATCCTCCACCGGCTCGGCGTTGTCGGCTGCCGCAGCCACGTCCCCAGAGACCGCGTCGGCCTCGGCCGGTACGCGTCCGCCAGCCACGAACTCGACGATGTCAGCGCACAGCTGCGCAAACGACGAATCCTCGAGCGCATCCGCCGCCTGGGGGAGAAGCGACGTGTCCGTCATGCCCGGCGCCACATTCACGTCGATGCACCAGCAGGTGCCCTCCTCGTCGACGACGAAGTCCATGCGCGACAGGTCGCGCAGACCCAGCGTCGTGTGCGCCTCAACAGCCGCGGCCTGCATGTCAGCCAAGGCCTCGGGAGAGAAGCGCGCCGGAACGAAGTACTCCGACTCATCCGTCGTGTACCGCGCATCGTAGTCGTAGCGACCATCGTCCGTCACAACCTCGACGGGCGGCAGAGCGACCGGGCCGCCCTCCAGATCCACGACCGACACGGCCACGTCGCGGCCCTCGATACGCTGCTCCACCATCAGACGCTGACCGTACGCAAACGCATCCACCATCGACCGACGCAGCTGCTTCGCATCATGCGCCGTCGAAATACCCAGCGCCGAGCCACCATCCGTCGGCTTAATAACAACAGGGAACGACACCGACCCCTCAAGCGCAGACAACACATGCGAAGCGCCCAGCTGACGGAAAATTGCCTGCGGCAGCGTCACCCAACCCGGCGTCGCCAGCCCCGCAGAACCCAGCAGAGCCTTCGCCGTCGGCTTGTTCGACGCCAACATCGAATGAACCGACGACGACCCCACAAAGGGGATCCCCAGCGACTCCAAGAACGACTGCAACGAGCCATCCTCACCAATCGACCCATGCACGAGAGGCCAAATCACGTCAGGAGCGAACGACTCAATCGCCCCCGCCAGCGACGCATCCACATCCGAAATGACAATCTCGTAGCCGGCCTGCGCCAGAATATTCGCAACGCGACGACCCGAACGCACAGACACGTCACGCTCGTGCGTCAGACCGCCCGAAATAATCAGAACCTTCGTAGCCACAGTGTGTTACTCCTTCGCAACGTTAACGATGAGACCCAGCCCCGGCCTCGTCAATTGAAGCCGTGCCAAACATATCGACCATTTCCTTCTCCGCATTAACCACCGTTGACAGGCGGCGCACACCCTCGCGGATATCCTCGGGCGTGGGGTAGCAGAATGACAAGCGCATGTAATTCGACCCCGAGCCATCGTAGAAGAACGCCGTGCCCGACACGTACGCGACCTGAGCGCGCACCGCGCGCGGCAGCATCGCCTTCGCATTCAAGCCCTCAGGCAGCGTCACCCACGTGTAGAAGCCACCATCCGGTACCGTCCACGAGCACGACGGCATGAACTCCTCGAGCGCCGTCAGCATCGAGCGGCAACGCTCCGCGTACATCGAACGGAACGACTTCACCTGCCCATACCAGTCGTAGTTGCTCAGGTAATCCGCGATCGCCATCTGGCCCACCATCGACGGGCACAGGATCGCCGACTCGAGCGCCAGGACCAGCTTCGCGCGAATCGCGTGTGGCGCGTACGCCCAGCCGATACGGAAACCGGGCGCAAACATCTTCGAGAACGAACCCAGGTAGACGACACCCTCCGGGCTGTACGAGGCGATGGCCGGCAGCGGGTCATTGTGGAAGCCGAGCAGGCCGTAGGGGTTGTCTTCGACGATCAGGACATGCTCGCGCAGGCAGATGTCGGCGATGATCGGGCGGCGCTCCGCCGACAGGGTCACGCCCGCCGGGTTGTGGTAGTTCGGGATGATGTAGATGAACTTAATTGTGCGACCCGAGGCGCGCACGTCGCGGATCGTCTCAACCAAGGCCTCGGGAATGATGCCGTGCTCATCCATGGGGACGTGCACGATGTCCGCCTGGCGGGCGCGGAAGACGCCCAGCGCGCCCACGTACGAGGGGGCCTCCGCGAGGACGACGTCGCCCGGGTTCACGAAGAGCTCGGTCACGAGGTCGAGGGCCTGCTGACTGCCCGTCGTGACCACGACGTCGTCCGGGTCGGCGCCGACGATGCCGTCGTAGGCCATGACCTCGGTGATGCGCTCGCGCAGCACCTCCCAGCCCTGGCCGTTGCCGTACTGCATTGCCTGCGCGCCGTGGTTGCGGATCAGCTTCTCCGCGGACGCGGCAAGGCGGTCGAGGGGGAGGTCCTTCAGGTTCGGCATACCGCCGGCGAGGGAGACAACCTCGGGGCGCGAGACGACGGAGAAGAGCGCGCGAATCTCCGACGCGCGCAGGTTCAGTGCGCGGTCCGCGTAAACGTCGTACCAGGGGTCGAGGCGGTTACCCTGCGCGGGCGTGCGCCCGGACGAGGCCGGGGTCGCCCCGTGTGTCGAAGGCTGAGTCAAGGGGTGCCATCCTTTACTTGGAGTCGCGTTATCCGTATAGGTAAAGTGTGCCACTTTCCTGGCTTATCGGGGCGATGAGGACCGGTGATTGGGCGCAGCGTTTCGCGTTTCCTTCGCCGAGGCCATGGTTGGGTTTCTGGGTAAGGCATGGGCGCTGCGGTTGTCGTCGCGAGTGACTGTTTCACGTGAAACAATTGATAGTGTTGAACGGTCAGCGCGGACGCACGGCTGCGCCGCTGATGTGTCGATCCGCTGGCTGGCGTGGATGCCCGTGTTGGCGACGCTCGTCCGGGGCCGGAAGGGAGCGCGATATGTCGTTTGAGTTCACTGTTCTGCCTGATGATCGTTTCATTGAGATTCTTGAGGCGTGGGTGGATTCGCCTTGGCCTAAGACTGTTGAGGATGGCTACGCCCTGCGCGACCAGTTCGGATGGACGCCAGATTATAGAGAGCCGGCGTTGTTTACCTCTGACGTGCGCCCTCATGAGTCTTCCTCGTATTTCACTGCGCGCGATGGGAAGATCAAGTCTCTCAAAATACCTGTTACTGATATTGCACCGGAGGAGGCTCGGGGGGATTCGTTGGAGGATGCCTTGGTGATTTATCGGCATTTTTGCGACATTCTGAAGAGTCGATATGGGAAGCCCAAGCGGCGCAAGAATAGGAACGGGTTTTATGATGCTCTGTATATTTCTCCGCAGGGGGTGGGTATCAATCCGGGAGGGTGTCGTTCCTTCGTTGAGTGCTACATTAAGTCTCCTGAGGAGATGTTTATTGAGAGTGAGTATGCGCGCTTGGTCGCCAAGGGGTACATCTCGGAGGATGAGTAGTACCGGCGGGTGGTCTCGGCGCCCGGGCTCGCCTGGCCTCGGGCTTACTGCCGGGGTGTGCCTGGCCTCGGTGGTGCGGGGGCGCGGCCGCCTGCTGGCTTGATGCTGAGTTCTGCCGTTCTCGGGCATACGGTGGGGTTTCTGTGGGGTTGCTGTTGGGGCTGGTTGTGAGTCATCCTGTGCGTGAGCGGCGTGCGTGTTGTTGGTGTCGACCAGGCCATCAAGGCCCTGTGAAGGAGGATCATGTCCTTTGAGTTCACCGTGTTGTCCGATGATCGTTTCATCGAGATTCTTGAGGCGTGGGTTGATTCGCCCTGGCCCAAAACCGCCGAAGACGGCTACGCCCTACGCGACCGCTTCGGGTGGGTGCCTGCGGAGGATAAGCCGAGTTTGTTTACTTCGGATGTTCGTCCCGACGAACTATCCTCGAGCTTCTCTGTCAGCGGTGGAAACATCAGGTCAATGCGTGTACCGATTACTGATATTGCGCCTGAGGAGGCTTGGGGGTATTCATTGGAGCCGGCGAAGGTGATTTATCGTCATTTTTGTGACATCCTGACGAGCCGGTACGGCAAGCCGAAGCGGTGTGGCAGTAAGAGGGAGTGTTATCGTTCTACTTTTGTTACGCCGCAGGGTGTGGGTGTGAAGGTAGACAGAAATGATGCTCTGGTCAGCTGCATTGTTGAGTCTCCTGAGGAGATGTTTATTGCGAGTGAGTATGCGCGTCTGGTTGCGAAGGGGTATATCGTCGGAGGACGAGTAGTCGCGGCGCCTGGGTGTGGCTGGCTTTGGGGTTGGCGTGGGGGTATGGCTGTTCGTCGGCTTGATACGGAGTTCTGCCCTCCAACAAGCCGCATAACGACTACCATTAAACGCGTCCAACTTTCAGGGCGCAGTTCAGTGGCGCTAACCGGGGCGTATGCCTGGTTTCTATTGGAGTTCCTCCGTTCCGATTTGCTTTCTCCCATCTCCACCTGAGGAAGAAGTATCGAGTTGTCGATTCTGAGTCTAAGTATGTGGACCCTCGTCAGTACTGTCCGCGTGCTTGGTTGCTCTGTATCTCGGCCAGTTTTGGTAGCGCCGTTGTCCTTGGTAACCGGGGTGGTCTCCCGGAACTATATCTATCTCTCGGCGATGCGCTAACGCTACCTCATCGATGCGAGCATCTTGGAGGTTGATAAATCGTGTCAACAGCAATGGTCAGCGTAACGTCGTTGAGGCATCCTCCTCATGGGCACTTCATTGCGATGCGCTCGTACGCCCGGCGGAGCCGCTTGAGGCACATGCCGATCACGAGCAGGAAGTGGACGGTGCCGGCGACCGCGATCCCGGTGAGCGCGGGTCCCCACGAGTCATTGCAGATCCACTTCCCGGCATCGCACACGATGAGGTAGACCGCCAGCATCACCCCCCAGAGAATGGCCCAAAGGGTGTTAGCCATGCATTCATCGACGAGCGCGAAGTCGTCATCGCCCAGACGCTTGTCGTTGTCCAGGGTGATCCGAAGCTGGAAGAGGAATACCGCCATCGTGAACAGCAGACCAGCGACGATAGAAATGCCCGAGACAGCGCCGCTGACGTCGGTGATCTTCGCGCCCAGCATCCACGTTACAGCTCCCCCGATCAGCGGCAGGAACACCTGCGCCGTGATGCCCCGCCAGTCGCAGCGGCCGGTGCGGTTGTCGTAGAGGGTGCAGAAGTGATCGACTGGCACGCTCCACAGGGATGCCTTGCCCACCGTCTTTAATCTCCTTGGGACGGCCTCGCCGGTCGGCTCCACGATGTCTTCCACGCTGCACCATGGCGTTCGCACAGGTTGGTCACGCGCTCCGTGCACTTGACCACTAGCTCTGAGGTCTCGAGCGTGGGCTCGGTGGTCTCGTTGAGTACCTCGCGGATGGCTGGAGCCCCCTCGGTGCCCAGTTCGAACTTCTTGGTACGCCCGTCATGCTCCATGGTTACCCACACCCTGTGATCCTCCGGCAGGTCCGCGACTGAGACGATGCGCTTGAGGGTCTTCTCGTCCTTGAGGTCCTTGAGAAGTCTCCTCGAGAACCGCTTCCCGCGCTGCGGCCGAGCGACATGTGACACCTTGCCAACCTCCGCGTGAGGCCCGTCCGCGACATCGACACTCTTGCCCTCTACGCGCACCTCCACCTCCGTCAGCTCAGCCGCCTTGGCCCATACCTCACTCTCGGTCACCGCGGTCATCACCATGGTCACCTTGTCGGTGTAACGGCTGAAGTACGAGCAGAATAGTTCTCGGATGCGTCCGCCAGCCTGGCCGCGGGAAGACTCCTCCGACAAGAAGTACGCCCGCTCGCCCGTCTCGGGAACGAAGAGGAGGGCACGGTTGCTGCCGGTCGGTGCCTGGTTGTCCGCGATGGTCCCCACCGGTTCGCCAGTGTCAACGTCGACGAGTTCGCCCGCTTCGCCATAGGCGCCGATACGCAGGTCTAGCAGGAGGACCCGCGGTGCGTAGAGGGACACGTCGTCCACGCTCACCCAGGTCTGTCGGCCCTCGTTGTGAGTTTCAGCCGTCGTCAGACCTGCGACCCAGGTCTGGAAAATGTTGAGTAGGTCCTCGCCGTCCAGGTCAGCCGGAGCGAACGAGGTAGGCTTACGCTTGCGTTTCTCGTGGAAACTCAATTCGTAGACGGTTAGGACTCGACGCCCCATGGTTCCTCCTTAATTTAGATAGGAACCAGCATACTAGTCTGCTTTGACGCTCATTGGACTAAACCGTTGTCAAGTGACGATTGTGGCAGCTCCTGCTGATTTAGGAACGGATCTTCCCCACGATCGGTAACTTCATTGTGTGGAGCAAGTATCTGCTTCGGACGTCTGGCTATGTTAGTCATAGTCGTCTGACTAGTGGCTGCCGGGGTAGAGAAACGAAAAGTCCGAAGCCCCTGCGGGTCTGCGGATTTGCGTGGAATTCCGGAGTGGCCGGAATTCGCTCAGTGGCGGTCGGCCTTGCGCGAACGCTTCGCGTCGGCGAGTTCGTTGAGCTGGTCGATGTGGGCCTGGGCAACCATGACGTCGATGGTGGAGAACATGAGTGGGCTCCTCGTGGGATCGTATCGGTGATTGTGTCCCTGCTTGACGAGGCCGGGGATCGCCCGGCGGTTCTCGTACGTGAAGCGCGCCAACGCGGGTAGCGTCAGCGCGACCCTGCGTGTCAAACAAGAAAAAGCGCCGGACGAGCTTGGCAGCTGTGTCAGGCGCTTGATGGCTATAGTTTATGCCTCGATTTTTCGGCAATCAATCGTTCGGACAGTTAGATCTGTCGCAGTGAGAACCAAGCAATTGCGAAGGAAAATGGCTGTCCGCATAGCTATTGAGCAATAGTGAATGGATGCAAATCACTGCGTAGCCGGTCTGGTTGTGCGGAACAGGTGTTTTGAGGGGTGTTGGAGGCGGGCGTAGTGGCGGGGGAGTCATGCCAGGACTAGAATGATAACGATTCTCATTCAATGACTGTATCTAGAGGACCCATGAACCCCACGACACACAGGAGCCCGGGCCGCGCAGCTGCCCGGGCCCTCGCCGCAATGAGCCTCGCGGCAGCATCCTTCCTCGCACCAACAGGAGCACACGCCGCCGACGAGGCAGGCTCTGGACTCGACTCCGCCACCGAAACAGCAGTAGCCGAGGAAACGGTGCACGAAGCCTCCGATGCCTCCAACATTCAGGCAGACAACGCAGCCATAACCGACGCGGCCACCACAGTTACGACCGACGCAGCCACCGACAACGCGGATGCGACCGTCACGACCGACGCAACTGTCACAACCGACGCGGCCACCGACAACGCAGCCACCACAGCTACAACCGATGCGGCCACCGACAACGCAGAAGCGACCGTGACGGACGCGACCGCGCTGGAGTCGGTCGCGACGGACGCCGCCACGGCCTCGGGAACCGGGGGAGTGACCACCTGCAACGTCATGCGCACCCCGCCCGACGGCACCACCGCCACCCTGAACCGCGGCCACGCGGACATCTTCGACCTCACCTCTGACGCGGCCGGTGCGCTCACCCTGCGCATCAAGGAGGACGCCACCGGCTCCGGCGTCCTGCGCGAACCCGAGCAGACCCTCCTCGCGATCCCCGCGAGCACGCTCACCCAGATTCCCAACGCCGTCAGCCAGACGACCGGCGCGCCCGCCGCCGCGTACCTACTCGGCCAGTCCGGCGACAACCAAGCCACCGTCCTGTGGCCCGGGTGGGACACCCTGGGCATCGCCGCCGGCGGATACGACGCCGCGCGCTTCCACATCACCTACTCCGGGCCAGCCGACGGGCGCATCTACGCCTTCACATCCAGCTTCGCAGAAGGCCTGAAGGCGGTCACCGCCGACGGCAGCTACGACCTGGCCCCGGGCGGCGACGACATCGACCAGCCCTACGCCGCCCACAAGCACGTCAACTGGCTGTTCACGCGCGCCGGCCGCTACACGCTGACCGTCCAAGCCAGCGCCTGGACCCCCGGCAACACCGGCACCGCCAACGCCGTCGCACCCACCCGCACCTACACGATCGACGTGGCCGACGAAGCTTCGTGCCTCGCCGAGGCCGGCCTCACCCCCGGCGGTAATGGCAACCCCGCAGCCCCCGGCGTCGACCCGGGTTCCACGGACGCCCAGTCGGGAGCCGGGCAGTCGGGCGCTGACGGTGGCTCGACCCCGGACACCACAGACCGCTCCGCTTCCGACACCGGCGCTGGAGCGAACGACCCCGCCCAGACCACGGGCACAGGTCTGGGCGCGGGCAGCATCGGGGGAGCGGGCACCGCCTATGGCGTCACCACCTCAGGCACCACGACCTCGGGCGCTCGCACCACCACGTCGTCAGGCGAACGCTGCATTCCCACCCGCGTCACCCGCGAGGCAACGGGAACCGAATCCGCTGCCCCGGCCTCGTCCCAAACCCCCGCCAACACCGCACGCACCACGCTGACCGTGAGCGTCGGCGAGGGTGCATCCGGCAACGCGACTGAGGGACACTTCGACCTGGGGCCCGCCATCGAAAACGGCAGCCTCGTCGCCCGCATCAAAGACGACCGCACGCAGCCCGCGCAATGGGTTGACCCCTCAACCCTGACCTTCGCGCTCGGTGAGGCCGCGCGCATCACCGCGCCCGCAGACCTCGGCTTCGTCGCCACCGCCGGCTCCAGCGTGTGGCTCATCCCCTCCACCCAAATCGCGGGTGTGCCGTGGCTGGGCCTGAACTCCCAGCGCGAAGAGATCGTCACCGGAACCACCGGCGGCGTCCAATTCACCCTCGACGCCGTCGAAGGACCCGGCCGCGTCGCCGTCTTCAACGCGGGCGCGCTCGGCTCCGGCGTCGGCGAGCACGTGTTCGACGGGCCCGGCTCCAGCTACACGCTCGGCCCCAACACGCACGCCCACCAGAACTGGGTGTTCACCGCGCCCGGCACCTACACGCTCACCATCTCCATGCGCGTCACCCCCACCGGCGCGGCCCTGACCGGCTCCGGCTACGGCAGCAGCGGTGAAGTCACCGCCACCGGCGCACTCGGCACGAGCAGCCGGCCCATGGCCTCCCAGGTCGTCGGCCGCACTGCCTCCGGCAAAGACTGCGACCTCTCCCTGGCCATCACCGGCGCCGACACCATCCCGCTGGCCGTCGTCTCGCTCACGTGGGCGCTGACCGGCGCGGCCTGCGTGTGGGTCAGTTCGATCGGCCGACGCAGAAACGTGCGAGCGTTCTCGTGAGCACTCATTCACGAGGCATCCTCTCCTTCCTCCCCCGCCACCCCTCCCGTGGGTGGCGGGGGAGTGGGTGTGGACTCGCCGCAGCGATGTTCGCGCTTACGGCGGGGGTCGCCGGGTGCGCGCCTGCGCCCGACCCCGCTCACGATGGCGAACTGCGCGTCGTTGCGACGACCGGCATCCTTGCCGACCTCGTCCGCAACGTCGCCGGAGACCGCGCCCACGTCACCCAGATGGTCCCCAACGGGGCAGACCCACACTCGTGGGAACCCTCCCTGCGCACCATCCGCGACGTGGCCTACGCGGACGTCGCCTTCTCCAACTACCTCATGCTCGAAGAACACGCCCTCATCCGCGCCCTCGACTCCAACCTGCCCGCCGGCTCACGATCCGTCTCCGTTGCCGAGGAAGCCGCCAAGAACGGCGCCACCATTCTCCCCCTCGTCGAAGACCGAGCCCTCGACACCCCGTGGCTCGGCATGCGCGTGTGGGGCGACGGCACCGACATGGGAGCCACCCGCGCCTCGCAGATTGACCTGACGACCACCGGCGTCGACGGGCCCGGCCAGGCCGCCGCGTACCTCACCACGTCGTTCGGGCAGCCCGAAATCGCCTTCGCCTCCTCAGACGGCTTCAACGCGGCAGGCGGATACGACACCGACACCGCGCAGCTGCCCGCCGACGCCCACCAACACATGAGCTGGGCGTTCACCGCCCCCGGCGTGTACCGCGTCCACTTCCGCGCCAACCTGCGCACCACCCCCGGTGCCACGCCGGTCAGCGTCGGGGAAGGCACCGCCGTCTTCGCCGTCGGCACCCCGCCCGAAGACATCGCCGCCGCCGAAGGACGCCGCGTCCTCTCCGCCGGCCACGCCGACATCACCGTCAACCTCACCACCAAGCAAGTCGAACTCGCCTCCGACGCCGACGCGCTGAGCGGGGACGAGGCCTCGGCCCCCTGCGTCGGCGCATCCAGCGCCGGGGCGGTCGTCGCCTCCACCATGGAATGCACAGACCTCGACCACGTCGTCATCGAAGTGCCCACCCGCGCGCTCACGACCATCCCCGGGGAAGCCTCGTTCCGATTCATCGGCGAGGCCGGCGCCAACGTGTACATGCTGCCCCAAGCCGTCCTTGGCAAGCACGTCCACGGCGACATCGACCCCCACCTATGGCACGACGTCCACAACGCCCAAGCCTACGTGCGAGTCATCCGCGACTCGCTGATCTCCGTCGACCCGGGCGGCGAAGCCACCTACCGGACCAACGCCGCCACCTACCTGACGCGCCTCGACCAACTCGACGCCACCATGGCCTCGACCATCGCGACAATCCCATCCGAGCGACGCAAACTCGTCACCACCAACGACGCGTACGCCTACCTGGCGAACGCCTACGGACTCACCGTCGCCGGATTCGTCGCACCCAATCCCAGCGTCGAACCCTCCATCGCCGACCGGATCAAACTCCAAGCTACCCTCACCGACTCCTCAATCCCCGCGGTGTTCCTCGAACCCAACCTGGCGCGCACCCGCTCCACCCTGCGCA
>ERZ772909.985-NODE-985-length-16425-cov-14.271228_pt1 | contig 16425 bp, 15 predicted proteins | sample MGYA00511137_ERZ772909 | MGnify/ENA primary metagenome ERZ772909 (study PRJEB29015, sample SAMEA2738095) | human oral metagenome | biome: human oral; feature: human-associated habitat; material: saliva | place: China | collected 2270 ... | reverse complement strand
GGAGCACCCCTGCCCCTGTGCCAGGAACAGGACGGACACGCCGACGGCGAGCAGCCAGCCCGCGAGCGCGCTTCCGTAGTGCGCGCTCACCCACGGCCATGCGGCGGCCGCAATCAGGGTGGCCAGCGCGGAGGCGACCAGCACGCAGCGCGAGGCCAGGCGGGCCAGGGAACGGGCCGAGGCCTCGTCCCCGGGGGCGGGCAGGACGATGCTGAGGTCGAAGCGGGCGCCCGCGACGGCCGCGCCAAGCGTGGCGGCGGAGGTGAAGATACCCAGGTACCCCAGGTCCGTGTCCGTGTAGAGGCGGGCGATGCCGATCTGGGCGACGAAGGCGATGACCTGGGCGAGGAGGGTACCGCCGAGGAGGGTGAGCACCTGCGCGAGGACGCCCGAGCGGGCGGGGCGGGCAGGTGCGTTCATCATGGACTCATTTAATCACCTGGGGCGCGCGGCTTGCCCCTAGGATGGTGGCATGCCCGCTCCCCGCTCCGCTCCCGTCTCCGGGTGGCCCTCGTGAGGGTCGCTCTGACGAAGGGGACCCTGCTGGTTCCCCCGACCTACTTCGCGCTCTCGCACGCGCTCGCGATGCCGGAGCTGGAGTGGCGGGCTTTTACGCTGGCGGCGCGCATCGGTGACCCGTCGGTGTCGATCCCCATCGACGAGGCTTCCCCGCGCGCGCTCGGCGGCCCTCTCCCGCTTCGCGTGGCGGCGCAGGTACGAGGCCTGGGTCGGATGCGCCGCGCGATCACCGCGTGGGATCCGGACGTCATTCACCAGCACCAGGCGACCTGGTCGCTCCCGGCGGTGGGCGCCGCGCGGGAGACGGGCGCGCCGCTCGTGGTGACGCTGCATGGCGGGGATGCCTACCCGAGGCTCGGGCGGGGCGCGGGGGCTGCGTGGAACGCGCACAACCGCGCGCGGGCGTTTGAGGGCGCGAGCCGTCTGCTGGCGGTGTCGCGTTACCTGGCGGACGTTGCGCTGGGCGCGGGTGCCGATCCGGAGCGTTTGAGCGTGCACTATCAGGGCGTGGACGCCGACTGGTGGACGCCGGCCCCGAACACGCAAGAGTCGCGCGAGGAGCCCATCGTCCTGTTCGTGGGAGCTCTGAGCCACCTGAAGGGCGTGGACGATCTGGCCCGGGCCTGCGCCGACCTCGTGGGGCGCCGCCAGCATCGCCTCGTCCTCGTGGGCGACGGGCCGCTCTCCCCCGCGCTGCGCGCACGCGCTCCATCCCACGTGTCGTTCACGGGCCGACTGGATCGCGAGGGAGTACGCGGCTGGATGCGCCGCGCACGCGTCCTGGTCCTGCCCACGAAGCCGACAGAAGGCAGGCAGGAGGCGGCCGGCCTCGTCCTGCTCGAGGCGCAGGCGTGCGGCGTTCCCGTGGTCACTTATCCGACGGGCGGGACGCCGGAGATGATCGCGCCGGGGGCCTCGCTGCTCACGCGCGAGCGCTCGCCGGAGGCCCTGGCCCGCTCCATCGACGAGGCCTTGGCGTGGTCGGAGGACGAACGCGCGGACCGCGGGGCGGCGTGCCGGGCGTGGGTGACACGCGAGCGTTCGCTGCGCGCGTCGATCCAGCACCTGCGCGAAACTTACGCCGACGTGACGCGCTAACGCAGCACTCTACAGGTCGACCGAGCGCCCGGTGGCTGCCGAAGAGAGGATGGCCTCGACGACGCGCAGGTTATCCAGGGCCTCGTCCATGGTGACGTGCTCGGCGCCCACGCCGAGGATCGCGTCGCGGAAGCGCTCGTGTTCGAGGGCGAGGGGCTCGCGCTTGGTCAGGGCGTAGCGCACGACCTGGCCCTCGCTCACCCCGCGGAAGGCGGCGATGGCGTCCCACTGCAGGGGCGCGTGGCCGTTCTCGTAGAAGGTCAGGTCCCCCATCGCGGTGTCGGCGACGAGGGCGCCCCTCTCCCCCGTCACGATGGTCGTGCGGTCCTTGTAGGGGGTCAGCCAGTTGACGAGGTGGTTGACGAGGATGCCACCTGCAAGCACGCCCGAGGCGACCATCATGTCCTCGTGGGGGCGCCCCGAGCGCGCGGATGTGCGCGCGTAGATGCTCTCGTAGGGGGCGCCGGCCACCCACGCGGCCAGGTCCACGTCGTGCGTGGCCAGGTCTTTGACGACGCCGACGTCGCTGATGCGCGCGGGGAAGGGCGACTGACGGCGGGTCGCAATCTGCTCGATCTCACCGAGCTGGCCCTGCGCAATACGCCGACGCATGTCGATGAGGGCGGGGTTGCAGCGCTCGACGTAGCCGACGGCGCCGACGAGGCCCGCGTCCGCGAAGGCGTCACGGATGCGGCGGCCCGCCTCCACGCTCGTGGCGAGGGGCTTTTCGACGAGGGTGTGTACCCCGGCCTCGGCCAGCGCCAGGGCGGCCTCCTCGTGGTGGGCGGTGGGCGCGGCGATGATAGCGGCGTCGATGCCTGCCTCGATCAACTCCTCGACGCCGCCCAGGACGGGCAGGTTCCCGGCGACGCCGAAGCGATCGCCGCCCGGGTCCGCGAGCGCCACGAGCTCCACACCGGCGGTGGCGTGGGCGTTGCGCACGTGGTGGCGGCCCATCGAGCCGATGCCGAGGATTCCCAGGCGAATCGTCATGTCAGGCACCCGCTTCCGCGAGCGCGTTGACGGCCTGCGCGATTCGCTCCAGCTCGGCGGGCGTCAGGGACGGGTAGATCGGCAGGGAGAGGACCTGGTCGGCGGCCTCGCGCGTGGCGGGCAGCTCCGCTCCGGGGGCGAAGCGGGCCAGGGAAGCCAGCTCGTGATTCGGGATCGGGTAGTAGACGCCCGAGCCGACGCCGTACTCCTCGCGCAGGGCGGCGGCGAACCCGTCGCGGTCCTCTTCCACGCGGATCGTGTACTGGTGGTACACGTGCGTAGCTCCGGGCGCGACGTGCGGGACGGTGACGCCGCGCAGGTGGGCGTTCAGGAACGCGGCGTTGGCCTGGCGCTGGGCGGTCCACGCGCCAACCTTCGTCAGCTGGACGCGCCCGATCGCTGCGTGGATGTCGGTCATGCGATTGTTGAGGCCCACGATTTCGTTGGCGTAGCGCGTCTCCATGCCCTGGTTGCGCGCGAGCTTCACCCCGCGGATGACGCTGGGGTCGGTCGAGGTGACCATGCCGCCCTCGCCGCTGGTCATGTTCTTCGTCGGGTAGAAGGAGAAGGCCGCGAAGGTGCCGAAAGAGCCGACCGCGCGCCCGTGCAGGGTGGCACCGTGGGCCTGGGCGGCGTCTTCAAAGAGCATGAGTCCATGCGCGTCGGCAATCGCCTGAAGCGCCTCCATGGGCGCGGGGTGGCCGTAGAGGTGGACGGGCATGATGGCCCGTGTGCGAGGCGTGATTGCGGCTTCGACAGCGGCCGGTGACAGTGTGAACGTGAGCGGGTCGATATCGGCGAACACGGGGGTCGCGCCTGTGATGGCGACCGAGTTCGCGGTGGCAGCGAAGGTGAAGGAGGGGACGATGACCTCGTCACCCGGCCCGATCCCGGCGGCGAGCAGGCCCAAGTGCAGGGCTGAGGTTCCCGAGTTGACCGCGACGGCGTGGGTTCCGGGCACGAGGGCGGCGGCAAACTCCTCTTCGAAGGCGGCGACCTGCGGCCCCTGGGCGATCATGCCCGTACGCATGACGGCGGCGACCGCGTCGATTTCCTCCTCACCGATCAGCGGGCGTGCGGTTGGAATGAAGGGCTGCATCACTGGTGGTCCTCACGGGTCTGGGCCTGTGTGTCGGCGGTGTTCGGGGACGAGGCCTGGGTTTCCTCCGGCGTCAAGGTGCCGTTTCGCTCGATGTAGCGGCGGCCCGAGGCCGGGCACACCCACACGGCTGTCCCGGCCTCGCGGTCGGGTGCAGCGTCGGGGTCGACGACCACGAGGGGTACCCCGGCCTCGCCGACCCATCCGACGCGGCGCGCGGGCACGCCGACGACGAGGGCGTAGGGGGCGACGTCGCGGGTGACGACAGAGCCTGCTCCGACGCTTGCCCACGCGCCGATGCGCACGGGGGCCACGCATACGGCGCGCGCGCCGATGGCGGCACCGTGCTCGACGGTGACGCCGACGCGGTCCCAATCCGACGCGCTCTTCAGGGTTCCGTCGGGGTTGATGGCGCGGGGGCAGTGGTCGTTCGTGAAGACGGCTGCGGGGCCGACGAAGACGCCGTCGGCCAGGGAGGCGGGTTCGTAGACGAGGGCGTAGTTCTGGATCTTGCAGCGCGCACCTACCCGAACGCCTTCGCCAATGTAGGCCCCGCGTCCGATGATTGTCTCTTCGCCGATACGGGCGTTTTCGCGAACCTGGGCCAGGTGCCACACGCGGGCGCTGGGCGCAACCTGCGCGCTGGATGCCACGTCGGCGCTGGGCTTGATCACGGTATCTCCCTTGTGTTGTCCTGTAGGCACGATCACGCACATCAGGTACGCCCCGTCAGATAGCAACACTATAGGCGCGTGGCCTGCCCTATGTGCGACACTGGAGAAATGCAGCAGCGCTCCGACACGTGGGTCATCATCCCCGCGTTTAACGAGGCGCCCGTCATCGGGGGCGTCATCGCGGGCGTGCGCGCCCTTTTTCCCCGCGTCCTCGTCGTGGACGATGCCTCCGGTGACGACACCGCCGCTCTCGCTCGCCGCGCCGGCGCCTACACGGCGGTCCACCCGCTGAACCTGGGGCAGGGCGCTGCCCTGCAGACCGGCTTCGATGCGGCCCTCGCCCGCGGGGCCCGCTACGTGGTGACTTTTGATGCCGATGGCCAGCACGATCCCGCCGACGCCGCGGCGATGGTTGATCGCGCGCGCAGGGAGGACCTTGCCTTCGTCCTCGGGTCCCGTTTCCTCGACGGTGGAGGCACCCAAGTCGGCGCGCTCAAGCGCGCCCTGCTGCACGTCGGTGCGATGGCCGCTCACGCCCGCACCGGCATGGCGCTCACCGACACGCACAATGGCCTGCGCGTCATTCGTGCCGACGCCCTCGCCCACGTGCGCCTGACCCAGGGACGTATGGCCCACGCCTCGCAGATCGTCTCCCAGCTGGCTGGCTGCGGCCTGCCGGGTGCCGAACATCCCGTGACGATCTCCTACACGGACTATTCGCGCGCGAAGGGCCAGCCACTGCTGAATTCCGTCAACATCGTCGTCGACCTTGTGTTGGGAGAACGATGAGCGCCTACCTGCTGATTCGTGTCCTTCTGCTGCTCGCACTCGCCGTCATCGCGTGGTGGCTCACGCGCCCGGTCTCCTCCGCGTCCTCCCTCGCGATGCGCCGCATCGGGATCGGCGCACTCGTCGCTGCTGCGGTTGTCGCAATCCTCGTGCCGTCCCTGGCGAACAGGCTGGCGCACGTGATCGGCGTTGATCGCGGGGTGAACCTGATAGTCTACGGCCTTGTCGTCGCGTTGATCGCTCAGATGGTCACCGCCTACCGGCGCGAAGCGCGCATGGAGGCACGTGTGGCGGCGCTCGCGCGTGCGCTAGCGCTGGCGGGGGTGCGTCCTCCTGACGAGGCAGTGGTTTCCACCGGCGATCACTCCCCTGAGACGAGGGATCCTCAGCAAGTGGAACACGCCGCTTCCCCACCACATTCCCCGACAAACACGACCGATAACGATATGGTTACAAGTGATGAGTAACATGAATCTGCGACCGATCCAGCACTCGGCTGTTAACTTTGGGCGCTTTGGCCTCCTGCGATATACGCTCACCATCCTGATGGTCGGCGCTCTCTTCGCCACGTCAACGGCGTGCTTCCTCTACGCCAAAATCAGTGCCGATTTCGCCGACCGAGTCGTGGACATCGGCGACTATCAGATCGACGGGAACGCTCAGGCGACCCCGGATTCGTTTGACGGCCGTGCCCTCAACATTCTCGTCGTCGGCACGGACTCGCGTAACGGCGACAGCGGCAATGTCGGTGCAGGTGACGAGGAGGAGGTCCCCGGCCTTCGCAACGACTCGACGATGGTTATCCACGTCAGCGCCGACCGCTCTCGTGTTCAGGTCGTGTCGATTCCGCGCGACACGCTGGTCGATATCCCCGCGTGTAAGCACCGCGACGGATCGACCAGCGAGCCCATCGAAGAAGAGATGTTCAACAACTCCATGTTCTACGGTGCCGACGGTGGTAACACCGACGCCGACATCGCGCCCGGTATTGCGTGCGTGAAGTCGACCATCGAGAACATGTCGGGCATGACGATCGATTCCTTCATGGTCGTGAACTTCGCCGGCTTCATCAAGATGATCGACGCCCTGGGCGGTATCTGGTTCAACATCCCTAATCACATCGAAGATGAGTCCGCTCAGCTGTACATCGACGCGGGATGCTGGAAGTTGGACGGCACTCAGTCGCTGGCCTACATGCGCTCGCGCAAGGGCCAGGGCGATGGCTCCGACATCTCTCGTATCGGCCGCCAACAGCAGCTCATCTCCGCGATGCTTCGCGAGCTTCAGGCCAAGGACTACGTCACCGACTCCGGCGCGCTCCTCACCTTCCTGCAGGCCGCGATCCAGTCTGTCAACGTCTCCCCGAACCTGGGCGATGCCAGCGCAGATACTAATTTGCTGCTCAATGTCCTGTCGAAGATCGACCGCACGAACATCCAGTTTGTGACGATGCCCGTCGAAGAGCCCTACTGGGATCCGAACCGACGCATTGCTGCTGAACCGATGGCCCGCAACATGTGGACCGCGCTCAAGCAGGACAAGGCGCTGCCCGTGGGTACGACCTACACGGATGGCAACGGCGCGCAGCTGGTGGTCCCCGACCCGAAGGCTGCACAGGCCGTGCCCTCGCCGACGCCCTCTGCGGCCGACACTCAGAACGCCGGTCAGCCCCAGAGCACCACGGACAATACCGAGCAGTCGGCCTCCGTTGAGAACAACGCAGCCAACGAGGCTGCCGCCCAGAAGAACGCCGCCACCTGCCCGCCGAAAGACAAATGAGCACTCCTCCCTCGTTCACGCCCAACCCGAAACGACGCCGCCCCGACTTCGATGACGCGCACGTCATCGGCCAGGAGGCTCCCTCCGGCGCGCCCGTCCCCCCGTCTGAGGGGATCGCGCCGCAGATGTGGAGGATTTCCGAGGACGGTGCCGACTCCTCGCGCCCGCTGATGCCGCCGACCCTGGATCAGCCCCAGCGCGATCCGTCCTCGCTGTTTCCGAGGCGTTCCGCTCCTACCCCGCCCCCGTCGTTCGCGCCGGGATCGGCCGCGCGCAAGTCGTTGCGCACGCGCCAGGCGGACTCGTCACAGAACCCGTCGTCCTCCCCCCAGGCGACGCACCCTGTCCCGACACCATCGTCCTCCCCCCAGGCGACGCACCCTGTCCCGACACCGTCGTCCTCCCCCCAGGCGACGTACCCTGTTCCGACACCTGCGTCCTCCCCCAAGGGGGCGTATCCTGTTCCGACACCTGCGTCCTCCGCCCGTCGGAGTGCGCCGGTTCCGAATCCGCCTGCCACGCCCGACGAGACGACGGTTGCTCCGAACCCGCCTGCCACGCCCGACGAGACGACGGTTGCTCCGAACCCGCCGTCCTTCGCGCCTGGCTCCGGCAACACTGCGACGCCCCGCACCCCTGCGGCTCCCAGCTTCGCACCTGGCTCCAGCAACACTGCGACGCCCCGCACCCCTGCGGCTCCCAGCTTCGCACCCGGTTCCGGCAACACTGCAACGCCCCGCACCCCAGCGGCTCCCAGCTTCGCGCCCTCGGGTAACGGGCCGCGCCAGGCGAGCGCCACACGCTCCCAGGCAGTCCCCGACCCGGTCCCCACACCCGGCGCTACGCCGTCGCGCACCGCTCCGGCGACAGCTCCGAGGCCTCGGCGCAAGCGCCGCCGACGCCTGGTCCTCAAGACGCTGTCTGTTCTCCTGGTCATTGTTCTCGCGTGGGGCGGATTCCTCGTGTGGGACGCGAACACGAACATCGGGCGCGTGAGCGCACTGTCGGGCGCCTCGGATACGGCCGGTACGACGTACCTGTTGGCCGGTTCGGACTCGCGTGCGGACGGTGCCGTGCAGGACGGCTTTGAGGGATCCGAGCGCGCTGACTCGATCATGCTGGTCAACATCGCGGCGAACGGCCAGGCTGTTGCGGTGTCGATTCCCCGCGATACCTACGCTGAGATTCCCGGCGTCGGCTGGGACAAGATCAACGCTTCCTACGCCTACGGCGGCCCCCAGCTCCTGGTCGAGACAGTCGAGAAGCTGACGGGTTTGACCATCGATCACTTCGTGCAGATCGGCATGGGTGCGGTGCCCGACATGGTGGACGCGGTCGGCGGCGTGGAGCTGTGCTACGACCACGACTCGAACGACGAGTATTCGGGCCTGAACTGGACCGCTGGCTGCCACACGGTGGACGGCCCCACCGCCCTGCAGTTCTCGCGTATGCGATACCAGGATCCGGAGGGCGATATCGGTCGTACGAAGCGTCAGCGTCAGGTGATCTCCAAGGTCGTGTCCGAGGCCGCATCCCCCGCGACCCTCATCAACCCCGCGCGGACCCTACGCGTGGAGCGCGCTGGTTCCAAGTCGTTCACTGTCGATGAGGATTCCTCGATCATGACGGTTGCTTCCCTCGTGATGGCGCTGCGCAGCGCCTCGTCCGACGAGCTGATGGGTGTCCCGCCCATCGAGTCGCTGGACTATACGACCAGCGCGGGTGCCTCGGCGGTCCTGCTGCGTGACGAGACGGCCCCTGACTTCTTCGCCAAGCTGCGCTCCGGCAAACTCACGACCTCGGATCTCAACCAGATCGGCTGACGTCCTCAGGTGCGCCCGAGCGCAGAACAAGCCGCGGCCTCGTTCCCTCACAACAGAAGGGACGAGGCCGCGGCCGTGTCAGGCGTTAAAGAGGCTCTCAGGCACCGGGTACCGTGATGGGTCGCGGACCTGCCTGCCAGCCTTCCCAGGCGGAGGTGAGGATCTCGTCGAGACCGTTGTTGGCCTTCCAGCCCAGGTCCACGCCGATGGACAGCGGGTCACCGATGAGCTTGGGCGGATCGCCGGCGCGGCGCTCGAGGACCTCGACGGGGAAGTCCCAGCCGATGACGCGGCGCAGGCCGTCGATGATCTCCTGGACGGAGGTGCCCAGGCCGGTACCGACGTTGTAAGTGTGGTGGTCGGGCTGGCGGCCTTCGGCGAGGACGTCGAGGGCGGCGATGTGGGCCTCGGCCAGGTCCATGACGTGGATGTAGTCGCGCACGCAGGTGCCGTCCGGGGTGTCGTAGTCGGCACCGAAGATCTTGGCGCTCTCCCCGCGCTCGAGGCGGTCGAGAACCATGGGGATGAGGTTCATGATGGCGGGGTCGGCCAGGTCGGGCCAGCCGGCACCGGCGACGTTGAAGTAGCGCAGGCCGATCCACTTCAGATCCCATGCGCGCTCGCAGTCGGCCATCATCCACTCGCCGATCAGCTTGGTTTCGCCGTAGGGGTTGATGGGGTGGCCAGCCATGTCTTCGGTGACGACCTCGGCGGTGGGCATGCCGTAGACGGCGGCGGAGGAGGAGAAAATCATCTGGTCGACGCCCGCGTCCTCCATGGCAGCCAGGACGTTGGCCATGCCGCCGATGTTCTGCGCGTAGTACCAGGCGGGGCGCTTGACGGATTCTCCGACCTGCTTGCGGGCGGAGAAGTGGATGACGGCGGTGACGTCCTCGTCCATCATGAGGGTGGACAGGGTGGACCGCGCTTCGTCCGTGGCGACGTCGAGGCGAACCAGGGGCGTATCCCCGACCCGGGCGGCGTTCGAGGTGGACAGGTCGTCGACGACGACGACGCGATCCCCGCGCTGACGCAGGAGGCGGACAACATGGGCGCCGATGTAGCCGGCACCGCCACAAACGAGAATGCTCATGGCTTCAGGATACGACGGTGGGAGCGCCCGCGCCTACCCGCGCGGGGCTTGTGGGGGTTTGTCAGTAGTCCTCGGCGACGCGCTTGGCGAGGGCTGCGCCCTTGGCGCTGGCGACGTCGCGCAGGTCCTTCTGGAAGTTGCGCATGTGCGCGCGCAGACCTTCACACCACGGTCCTTCGCCGGCACCGAGGATACGGGCGGCGAGCAGCCCGGCGTTGCGCGCGCCCGCGATGGACACGGTCGCGACGGGTACGCCGGCGGGCATTTGGACGATGGAGTGCAGGGAGTCCACGCCGTCGAGGTGCTTGAGGGGAACGGGCACGCCGATGACGGGCAGCTCGGTGAGGGCGGCAAGCATGCCGGGAAGGTGGGCGGCACCGCCGGCTCCGGCGATGATGACGCGCAGCCCCCGCTCCGAGGCGCTCCTCCCGTAGGCGACCATGTCCTCGGGCATGCGGTGGGCGGAGACGACGCCGACTTCGCAGCCGATGGCGAACTCGGCGAGGGCTGCGACGGCGGGTTCCATGGTGGGCCAGTCGGAGTCGGAACCCATGACGACACCGACGAGGGGGGAGTCGCTGGTGGCCGTGAGCTGGATGTCGAGGTCGGTGGTCATGGGCGGTCCTTTCGGGAGGGGACGAGGCCGGGGCGCTCTCGCCGTTCGGCCGACGGTTGGGGGGTCAGTCGGTGGCGGAGGTGCCGTGCAGGGCCTCAACGGCGGCCCGTGCGCGCGTCAGGGCCACGTCCGGGTCCTTGTCGACGACGGTGACGTGGCCGAGCTTGCGGCCCGGGCGCACCTCTTTGCCGTAGAGGTGGACTTTCGCTCCGCCTCCCCCGGCTTCATAGGCGGCGGCGAGGGCACGCGCGGGCTGGTTGTAGGCGGAACCCAGCAGGTTAACCATGACGACGTGCGTGCCCGGGGCCTTGAGGTCGGTAGAGCCGAGTGGCAGGTCCAGGACGGCGCGCAGGTGTTGCTCGAACTGGCTGGTGACGGCCCCATCGATGGTCCAGTGTCCGGTGTTGTGGGGGCGCATGGCCAGCTCGTTGACGAGGACGCGCTCGTCCGCTCCCTCTCCGACGACGAACATCTCGACGGCCAGGACGCCGGTGATGCCCAGCTCCCCGGCAATGCGTTCTCCGATGCGGCGCGCTTCGGCCGCTGTCTCGGGTCGGATACCGGTCGCGGGAGCCGTGACCTCAGCACACACGCCGCCCACTTGGACGGTGGAGGCGACGGGCCAGGAGGCAACCTCGCCCGAGGGGGTGCGCGCCAGCAGGGCCGCCACTTCACCCGTGAAGGGCACCAGGGCCTCGGCCAGGAGCGGGCCGCTTCCCCACCATGACTCGACGTCGGCGGGGCTGTGGGCTACCGCGACGCCGTGGCCGTCGTAGCCGCCTCGTGGAGTCTTGACGATGAGGGGCCAGCCGATGACCGCTCCGAAACGCTCCAGCTCAGCCGCGTTATCGACGCGCGCCCATGCCGGGCAGGGGATGCCCATCTCACTCAAGCGCGCGCGCATCTGAAGCTTGTCCTGGGCGTACAGGAGAGCGGAGGCCGGGGGTTGCACGGAGACGACGCGCGCGGCCTCCTCCATGGTTTGGGCAGGAATATGCTCATGTTCGAAAGTGAGGACGTCCGCACCGTCGATGAGCGCGCGAACGGCGTCCAGATCCTTGGGGGCACCGACAGCCTTGTCGACGGTCACCAGACCGGTCGACCCATCCTCGGCCTCGACGAGGGCCCGAAGGTTAATGCCGAGCGCGATAGCGCTCTCCTGCATCATGCGCGCCAGCTGTCCGCCGCCGATGACGGCCACGGTGGGAGGAGTCAACATATCGCGTTCCACGCCTCCCAATCTACCGCTCTCCTAGAAGCGACGCGAGCGGCGTCCCATGGAAATGAGCGGCCCTTCGGGCATGACGCGATCGGGGTCCAGGGACGCGGGGATTGCTGCGACGGATATCGTGAAAACGGGGGGAATGTTGGACTTGAGTTCCAGGCGCCCGCCCATCGCCTGGGCCAGGTCGTGGGCGAGAGCCAGGCCAATGCCCGTCGAACCGTGTCCAGACACACCCTTTTCGAAGATGTCGGGTGCTAGGGCTTCGTCGATACCTTCGCCTTCGTCACTGACCTCAATGATGACGCCGCGTTTGGAGGAGCCGGCGTGCGCCCACACGCGCGTCATTCCATCTCCGTAACGCAGGGAGTTTTCGATGAGCGTGGCCAGTACCTGTCCGAGTTTGCCGGCGTCGGCCAGGATCGGACGCTCAGCCTCATCGAGGAAGACGAGGGGACGGCCTGCCGCCTTGAACTGGTCCTCCCACTCTTCGCGGGCGGTGTTAAAGACTTCGAGGATGTGGATGGCTTCGGTTTGCCCACCGTTTTGGCGCTTGGAGACGTCGAGGAGTTCGGAAACGACGTTGGTCATGCGCTCGACCTGTTCGAGGCAGGTACGGGCTTCGGCACGCACTTCCTCCTCGGAGGAGATGAGTTCAATTTCCTCCAGGCGCATCGACAGGGCGGTGAGCGGCGTGCGCAGCTGGTGGGAGGCGTCGGCGGCGGCTTGGCGCTCGGCGGCGAGGCGTCCGGCCATGCGCTCGCCTGTGCGGGCGAGTTCCTCGGAGACCAGGTCGATCTCTTCGATGCCGGATTCTTCAACGCGGGCGCGCACGCCGCCGGAGCCGATCTGCTCAGCCTGTGCGGCCAGGTAGATGAGGGGCGCGGACAGGGAACGCGAGAGCGAGCGAGCCATGAGCAGGCCGATCAGCATAGAGCCGATCATGCCAGCACCGAACATGCCGCACGCCCACAGGATGCGGGCAGTCGCGCCCGAGGCTGAGGAAGTGAGCTGGACACTCACGCCGCTCGGGGACTCCGCAAAGGCTGCCATCGTACGCCCGGTCGGCTCAGTCTCGTCCGTAATGAGGTTGTGGCCGGGCACGAGAATACGGTAGCTGAGTTCGTCGCGGCCCTCATTCTGGTCAGCGACGAGCGCCGCTACTGACTCAGCGTCCGTGCTCTCGCCCGCCGCGTTGCGGCGGTCGATGCTCTGAACGATGCGCTGGGCAGCGACTTCCAGGTCACGCTGCTCGGAAGCCCAGATAGACACCGAGGCAAAAAACGCGCCGGGCAGGCCCATGACGACGCACACGACAGCGACGACGGAGACAATCATCCTCACCGCGCGTGCGCGCATGGTGCCCCTCCTTTAGCGACGGATTATCGCGCGCTTTCGAATCGGAAGCCCATTCCGCGCACGGTCGTAATGTAGTGCGGGTCGGTCGCGTCATCGCCGAGCTTACGACGCAGCCAGGACACGTGCATGTCCAGGGTCTTGGTGGAGCCGGTCGGGTCGGAACCCCAGACCTCGCGCATGAGCGCGTCGCGAGCGACGACGGACCCGGCCTCGCGCAGCAGAACGCGCAGCAGGTCGAACTCCTTGGCCGTCAGGCTCAGCTCCACGTCGCCGGCGAAGGCGCGATGGGCTGCGACGTCCATGCGGATGTCCTGGGCGCGCAGCTCGCCTTCAGCGGGTTCTGCGACCTGACGACGCAGGAGCGCGCGCACGCGGGCGAGCAGCTCGGCCAGACGGAAGGGCTTGGTCACGTAGTCGTCCGCGCCCGCGTCGAGGCCGACAACCATGTCAACTTCGTCTGTGCGTGCGGTGAGAATGAGGATCGGGACCCGGTTTCCGGCGGCGCGGATCTCACGGGCGACGTCGAGGCCGTCCATGTCAGGCAGGCCGAGGTCCAGGACGACCAGGTCGACGCTGCGTGTGTCGGCCAGGGCTGCACCGCCCGTGGCGTGCGCGCGCACGTCGTATCCTTCCCTGCCCAGGGCCCGCGCGAGGGGCTCGGAGATGGCCGGATCGTCTTCAACGAGGAGAACTGTAGTCACACTCTCATCTTAGCAATTCTGAACCAAAACTTTCACCTCTCTTGACCCAAAAAACGTGGGCGTCAGGAGTCAACGAAAGACGCTGAGAACGCTCGCGTCAGGCGACACGAGCAGAGAGCAGGTAGGGAGAAACAGGCCCAAAACCGCGCAAGTCTGCGGTCGGGAACTCCTCGAGTTCGTACCCCTCGCCACCCTTGCCAGCGGCGATCGCAGCCGCGGTGGCAGGATCGGTGAGTATCTTACCGACCGGTGCGATGTCCACGAGGCGAGACGCCAGATTAACGGTCGGACCGAAGACATCGCCGGAGCGCGAAAAGACGTCACCACGCACAAAAGACGCGCGTACGGGAAGCATTTCATCGTCGGCATTGAGACGTTCAATGAGGGCGGTTGCCACGCGCAATCCGGTGGGCAGGTCATCGGCGATATAGAGAACGGCGTCGCCGATCATCTTGACGACGCGACCGCCCTCTTCGATGACCGCCGTCCGACTTTCTTCCTCGAAGCGCTCGATGAGGCCGACCAGAGCATCCCCGAGAATCGTCGAGGACGAGGTGTAGGAGACCATGTCCACGAAGCCGAGGCAACGATTGAGCGGGAAGCGGCTGTGACGCTCCTCGTGACCGCGCTGAGAGACCTCGCGGTCAAAGCGCGAGAGGGTCGCCTCGAGCTGACGACGCCAGGAGTACACGAACATCTCCTGGAAAACGTCGATGTGCTCACGCATGTGGTCGAGCACGTACATGCGAGCCGTCGTGTCGTCCAGCATGAGCCGACGCATCGAGTCCTCCACCAGGGCCTCAAACTGCCACAGGGCGAGACGGTCGGCCAGGTGGGAGTTGGCGCGGAGGAGCGAGCGCGACGTGGCGGTATCGATGACACCGGACTCGACGAGGTCGTGCCACTTGCCAAACACGTCGATGTCACGCTGGGAGAACATCCGCTCATCCGGATCGGGGGCCTGGAAGCCCAGGGCGATCCAGAACTGTAAGACGCGCTCGATCGGAGTGTCCGTCGCCTCGGCGAGGTCACGGGCAGAGTATGTAAGATGACCACCGAGCAGCTGGGGAACATAGCTGGTTGCGGTGAGGTCATCGGGAGATGCATGGGGCGATGCCGCACGCTCATCCATCGCGAATCCCTCCTTGTCAGGCTGACTCAACACCACATCAGCGGATGATCAGTATAGTAGATCACTTTTCAAGGTCACAGAAAATTCTGACCTCATACACTGACAATTGTAGTAGGCTGATTAATTTTCCACCACTCATTTGCACATTTACCTGCAACAACTCGGTTTTTTGCACTATTTTGCAGCTTGACTGCGCGCGACGTGACACATGGTCCACAATGTGCCTATGCACCTCGTTCTTGCCTCCGCCTCCCCCGCCCGCCGCGCCACGCTCATCGCGGCGGGCATCACACCAATCGTTAGGGTGTCCACCGTCGACGAGGACGCTGTCCTCGCCACGCTGCCCGGCGGGCGCGCATTCTCAGGAGGCACCACCACCCCCACCGACGAGGTAGCGGCCCTCGCCGCTGCCAAGTGCACGGACGTGTGCGAGGCCCTGGCCCAGGGAGACCCAGAGCTGCCCGAGGGGGATCCCGTCCTCGTCGTCGGCTGCGACTCGATGCTCGAGATTGATGGACAGATGCTCGGCAAGCCCCACACCCCCGAGGTTGCCCGCGAGCGCATCCGCGCCATGCGCCGCACGAGCGCCACCCTGTGGACGGGACACTCAGCAGCGATCCTCGCCCCGGCCTCGTCGCCCAACGGAAGGACGGGTGCGCGCACGGTAAGCGCGAGCGTCACCCGCTCCGCCTCGACCCAGGTCCACTTCGGAGACATCTCGGATGCCGAGATCGACGCGTACGTGGCGACGGGCGAGCCGCTGCACGTGGCAGGCTCCTTTACAGTGGACGGCCTGGGCGGTCCCTTCATCGAGGGCGTGACGGGCGATTATCACTCGGTCGTCGGCATCTCGTTGCCACTGCTGCGCTCCATGGCCTCAGAGCTGGGCGTGTTTTGGCCGGACCTGTGGGATGCGCCGCGCCCCTGAGTTTCACTCCTCAACGACCCGCGTAATCCCCGTACTGTAGGGGCATGGATAACAGCACTGCATGGGGCGTCGGCCTCGCAACGATCACCCTGGACGGAACAACTCTCGACACGTGGTATCCCGCCCCGCACCTGGGCGAACCCGGGAGCGATGAGGAGCTGGCAACTTCGCTGGCCCTGCTGGAGCGCGTGGACGATGCGCGCCGCGTGCGTGCCGTCGTCGTGACGACGACGATTGACCTGACCGCGGCCCCCGCCTCGACCGAGGACGCTTACCTGCGCCTGCACTTGCTTTCCCACCGCCTGGTGAAGCCCAACACGATCAACCTGGACGGTATCTTCGCGGTGCTGCCCAACGTCGTGTGGACGGATGCGGGTCCGTGTGCGGTCGCCGATTTCGAGGCCACCCGCCTGCGCCTGCGCGCCCGCGACGGTCGCCCCGTGACCGTGCAGGGCATCGACAAGTTCCCGCCGATGGTCAACTACGTGCTGCCCTCGGGCGTGCGCATCGCCGACGGCACACGCGTGCGCCTGGGTGCCTACCTGTCCGAGGGCACGACCGTCATGCACGCTGGCTTCGTCAACTTCAACGCGGGCACGC
>ERZ772909.984-NODE-984-length-16441-cov-5.096790_pt1 | contig 16441 bp, 15 predicted proteins | sample MGYA00511137_ERZ772909 | MGnify/ENA primary metagenome ERZ772909 (study PRJEB29015, sample SAMEA2738095) | human oral metagenome | biome: human oral; feature: human-associated habitat; material: saliva | place: China | collected 2270 ... | reverse complement strand
CATCGTGCAATTCTTGTAATATGAAGCTATCTCGAGAAAGAGGCTGATAGAGAGTGTCGAGTTCTGCTGGCAAATAGCTTATTGGAAGTGTCTTCTTCTGAGTTTTTTGAGATAATAGGTGCTTATTATGGTTCAGACATGCCAATAAACTCATAAGCAGCCATACAATGAGGAAGACTTTAGTTACTCTATTCATTTATACTATACTTCTATAACTTCATCAATCTCAAAATAGCAACCAAAGAATGCTGAACACATTGAGTTTAGTTCTTGAAGGATGTAATCAAGGTGGCGCCTTCTCAGACCATTTCCAACATTCATGATACTACTAATATCAGCAATGTACTCTCTCCTCTGCCTATTAATTGTCTCACTATTTCTGATGGAGGGAGCAATTCCATACTCATCCCCATGAGAGATTATACTCATTCGATTAAAACCCATTATAATAGATGGAAATGCTCCCCTTACGTTCCCTATTGTATGACCAAATTCGTGTGCTACGGGGTACTGCTCTAAACCTCTTGGCGCTCCTAGCTTTTGCTGAGGTTTTATGTCTAACATATCTAAGTGTATTCTTCGTGCTAGCCAATTGATGTAACTTACTCCTTCCGATTGCATGTACACCTTCCAATGTTCATTAGAAGTAACCCATCGAATCTTAAAGTCGAGTCTAAAGGATTTCTTGCGATCTTCTTTCTTTATAGCATTTTTATCTATGAGATTGATGAAGCATCTATGATTCCAAATAGCTTGAATCGTTGAGGCAACCATTCTCTTGAAATACTCAATAGAGGCAGAGGAACTATTACCTTTGTCAACCATCCTCCAACGTTGAGTGATCAATACAGCCCCATTTTCCATATCAATATCAATTGTCATTCGAGAGGTTTCTTTGTGCTTAAATAATAGCCAGTTCATCTCAATCTTCTTATTATAGCATAGTGGGGAAAGATAAATATCCTCCCCCACTATTATCTGTTATCTTACCTTATTACTTACTCCTGTCGGTATTCGCTTTCCCAGGTGGTATCTTCGGGTTTGTCTCCCTTATGACCTGCAAGCTGAATGACGAAACTCTTGGCAGGGAAGTAAGGTGTAATATGAATATCGAGAAGAACCTTATCCTTCTGATTAGGGTCCTGCTCTATCTTGAGTACCTTAAACTTCTCAATGAGTCCGCTCGGTCCTTGTACTCCATCCAAGAACTTGACAATTTGCGCACGAAGATCTGCTTCAGTACGCGTTGTCCAGTTCTCAAAGGCCCTTCGGTTGAGGAAGTCAAACAGCACCTTCGTGATATAGTCGAAGACTCGCACCACAGAGTAGGTCTGCAGACCGATATTATCACCGTTGAAGAGCGTCTTAGCAGAGAACGCCATCACCCGGCTGTACTCATTGACCATTGGGACGAGGCCCATACGCTCAAGTTCTGAGATCTCACTCTTCTTGAGGTCAAAGTGTACACTCTCAACCTCATTGATCCCTCCGAACTTCTTACCGGCCACAACTTGAGACATCTTTGTGGAGTAGATACGTCCAGCAAGCGCAGCAGAAGGAGCAACATAAAGATGCTCTTCTTCTCCCGCAACTTCTACCTTAGTACGACCAAGTAGCCAGTTGCAGGTCATGATCGTATTCGACTTGTAGACCTCACCTCCTGTATGATCTGCACTGAAGAACATGTCTACTACGTCATCAGGACTTTCCAGGTTCTGGAAGTCGGTGACGAGTAGAACCTTATTATCGTGTGCAATCTTCGCCCACTTGTCGAGCACAGCATTGGAGCCGAGATAGCCTGGGACAACAAGCAGTGAGTAGTTACGACGTAAGTCTAGACGGTCGAAGTTATGCTTCAGTTCGTCTGCAATATGATCAATGAAGAGCGTATTATCAAGGTCTGTAAGCTGGGACAGCTCTGCATTGACAATCGTCAAATTCTTGACTTTGCTCTCTTCCGTATTCTTGAAGAAGTGTGCCACTGAGCGGTAAGAGGCTTCTAGCTCACGTGTACGCTTGAGTGCAATCAAGAGGTTAGCATTAAGCGTCCCCTCAACTTGAGCCGCACGCTCCTTGGCGAAGTCACGCATCTTATCAGCAGATTCGCCAGACTGGAGCAAGTCTAGCCAAATCTTGATGCGACCTGCTAGCTGACGACGAGCATCACTCCGCCCCTCATCCGTCAAGAAAATACTACGTCTCGCCTTACGCTCAGGGTTCATATTGGAGAACTCATCAATGATTTGCTCCAAGAATGCAAAGCCCCCATAGGCCTTGAGCCGATCAATCGATGAACGGCTGGAGGGACTCACCAGCCTTGAGGTGCTGGCGCCCTGTTCTAGTTGAGATTTTTGTGTAGCCTTATCTGCCATAGCCTTGTAGTTCTTTGAGGGTTATTCCTGGATTCTATTGGCCCCCTTGAGTTCTTCAAGAGCCGCTTCTAGAACGTGTATCATCTCTGCTCGTGCCTCTGCATCGTTTAAGCTCTTGAGCAGAGCCTTATTGCTGGTCAAAAGACGAGAGATTTTGAGGTACTGCTCACGCTCAATGTTGAGCTGTGAGAGGAAAGGACTATTCTCTTTAAGCTTCTTGGCACTAAAGTCGCCGAGGCATTTGAAGTCTAGCTTCTCGGGAACGTCATTACCCTCTTGGTCTTGGAACTCGAGCTCCACTGACGGCTGGAAGCGCTCGAAAACATCCTCTAGTGTCTCGAGCCCATAAACCATCTCAGGTTGAAGGGCTGCTTCATCCGTGAGCTTCTGTACAAGTAGCGTACGATTCGAGGGAATCTCCGCTATCGCTTCATTGGCGTCGATCTTGACTTCATTTCCTCCGACACCGTATTCGTATAATGCCATAGGCTTTAGTTGTTAGGTGAGTTACATTTATAGATTCGACCACAGACATGCAAAAAGCTCCCCTTACCCCTGAAAGCAAGAGGTCTTCCCCATGAGCTATCGTCATGCGCTAAAGTAGCTACTTTTCACGGAATAGCCAAATTCTTCCCAATATTTCATTGAGTGCACATTCCTGCCTCAAGTGCAACAGTAGTGATAAAAAGACAGCCAGCGAGCAAGAAACTCACTGGCTGTATGCTCCAGAGGTCGTATATTGAGGGTTGAAATGACTTACCGCCAATTGTATCGCGAGCAAAAATAAGATATACAATTGCTCAGCTCCACAAACAGGGTAGCTCCATTCGCTCTATCGTCCGCATTATTGAGGTGCATATTAGCACGGTTAGTCGTGAGCTCCGTCGCAATAGTCACAAGCGTGGCTATAGCGCCCAGCATGCGCAGATGCTCGCTGACGAGCGAGCTGCTTGGTGGCAGCATCCCCGCTGCTTCACCCGCTCTCTTCAGGAGCGAGTAGCCAGCCTGCTTCAGCAGGAACAATGGTCTCCCGAGCAGATCTCGGGTCGTCTTCGTCTGGAAGGGATAGCGATGGTGGGTAAGACCACGATCTACAATTGGCTACACGCCGACAAGCGCAGTGGAGGGGACGCAGTGGAGGGGATTTATATAGCTACTGTCGGCATAGTCTGAAGTATCGTCGCAAACGCCTCTCCACCCCTTGCAATAGCAAGAAGCTAGGGCGGTATAAGAGCATTCTCGATCGCCCTGAGATCATTGATTTGCAAGGGCGTATGGGGGACATGGAGATGGACTTGATCCTAGGGGCCTCTAGCAGTGAGGCTATCCTTACGCTGACCAATCGCAAGACGGACTACGTCTTCCTAGAAGCTCTTCCTCATAGGCGCAAAGCCAAACCGATAGCTCGAGCAGTGAATAGTCGTTTAGCCTTCCTCAAGCGGCGTGGCCAGCTTCACTCGATCACTACGGACAATGGCCCGGAGTTTAGTGCTTTTAGGAGTATCGAACGAGGTTTAGAGGTGCCTGTCTACTTTGCTCGTCCGTATCGCTCCACTGATAAGCCACACATCGAACACGCCAATGCTTTAATCCGGCAGTACCTGCCAAAGCACAGCTCCTTCGATGGCCTTACCAAGGGTGATCTCAAAGAGATAGAATGGAAGCTAAATAATCGTCCGCGAAAGAAGCTCGGCTACCATACGCCCCACGAAGTATTTTACCTAAATTTGAGGCTGTAGTGTTGCACTTCCTAGTGGAAAATACACCCTCTCCTCCGGCACGAGAACAAGAGCTTAGCCCTAAGATTGATTATGCCCATTTTCAGACCTCTTCCTAACGTAATAGGAGTAGATCCCCACTGCGAGTAATGTCACCCACAAGAGTAGCAACAGGTAACCTTGTAGCCTCTGCTTGTCTTGTACTATCTCCAGTTCCGCTCTTAGCTCCTCAAGGCTGACAGAATGGAGCAAGAGATCCACATTGGGTTGTAAGGAAACGGAAGTCAAAATACTCCAGCTCAGTCCACCTAGGAATAACCCCAAGAAAAAGATGGCAAGGAGTAGCGGGGCATGATATGACTTAGCTAAACGCTTTACCTGCCTTTCAGGCTTCTCAATCTCATGCTTAATGGGCTGAGCTTCTTGCCTTGCTTCATCAAGGAGCTCCTGCCGTTGTGCTTTGAGCCTTATCTGCTCATCTTTACTAAGTTGATACTTCCCCAAATAGAGCTTCACACGCCGCTCTTCGACAAGCCAAGCAAGCATGCCTGCGACTTCTCCCTCACTCACCTCGGCAAAGGGAAGAGACCAGTAGACTTCACTAGCGTTTACCCATAGCGGACGATCTTGGCTCTTGTCATAGAGAACAGCCAGAACCGCCTCTTCTAATTCTTTCTTCGAGACGTGCATTGTATCTAAGGAAGGAGCGTTTGAGGAATGAAGTAATAGCTTGCTCCACCGAGGACGACTGTTTCAAGCTTTCCATCCCGATAGTCAGACTCTAATTGCTTTCGCTTAGAGACTAGCTGGGCATAAACCTCATTGAGATCAGAATGCCTCAGCATGTATGAGGAGAGTTTTCTCGGCTCTAGCTTCAAAAGAAGCACATCCGAGGAACGCACTCCTAAACTTAACTCAAAGAGATCCGAGAGGGTGTAATGCTTCGGGAGTAACTGCTGTCGCCAAGCTGCCTTGAGGCGATGAGCTTCCTCCTTATAGGTCCGTCTCAAATAGCTAAGTTCGTCGTCCCCAAGGCCAGTTGTAAACTCGGGGAGTAAACGCTCATAGCCTTGTAGTAACTCTTGCACTCTATCCTCACTCAAAAGATAGCCTCCCTGAAGCCTTTCCACCACAGAGTCGGGTATCCATACAGAAGTATAGTAAGTATCGCTGGCAGCATTGCGGACGATTTGACTAAGGGGTTTCTGAATTAGACTATCACGGGCATGTAGCTTTTGAAGCACGGGGTTGGGCTGACTCCTAAGGATACCAAGCTCTGATTCGTACTTACCAAGACTCTCCAATAAGAGCTTACTCCTGGCATCGAACTGCCACAGCAGGGTGTCTAGGCTATTCTCCACAGCTCTTCCCGAGAGAGAGCTCCCAGCACCAGGGTAAGCCACACCTCCCATCACCAAGCTGTTCTCTGGGGCATCTAAGAGGTACACCTTTTCCTCACTACCATACTCACCAAAGAGATAGGGACGCTTGAGACCCGCATCTACTAAATAGCTTGAGATATACTTATCGTAAGTCATGATGTAGCCATTAAGCAATTCTTTTGCATTGAGCAGGAAGTCTTGCCCATCGTCGCTTGCTTCTCCACTGATCTGCATAAAGACAGGGATGATGGAGCGACGAGCTAACCCTTGAATTTGCTGAGAGCTCAGGCTAAGCGTCTGCTTGCTGCCGAAGACAAAGCATAGGTTCCCCCCAAAGTTATCAGGTTGAACAGCCTTCAGCAACTCATCCATTGCAGAGGAGAAGCCTCCAGCAATCATCTGCACCTTGGCTCCCGTTCCTGAAAGGAGGAAGTCCAGCCAAGAGGCTATATCTGTAGTAGGAGCTAAATATCTCGTGCTTTGCGCCCCGATAATGCTAGCAGAGAAAAGACTCTGTTTATATTCAGGACGACGGAGAGCTAGACGCTGAAAGGCGCTTAGAACAGGGCGAAGAGCCGTCCAGTCACTCTCAAAGAAGACCACATGACAGGACAAATTCCGACTCCCTTCTCGCACATGCTCCACATCTTGCATGCTTATCTCTCCTCCCTCGATATTCAAGAAGCGGTTGGAAGCCTTATCCCAGACGGAAAGAGGAAGGGCTAGCTCTGATAAAGCCTCTGTGAGCGTAAGACTCCCTTGAAGGCTATCGACAACTGTCCTATCGCGATCTGTCCTGTCTAGGAGAAAGAGCACACGCGTATTGAGGTTACGCTCACTAACCTCAAGTGTATCCGGGGTATCTGTATACAGATCCTGAATCCCTTGAAGCCTCGTACTGGCTCCTCGATCAAGACGAAAGACCTCGCCTTGTCCCACCTCAGCAAGCATACCCGAAGGTATCCAGCCAAGAAGCCTACGCCGACTATCTTGTAAGCTTGGATAATCACTGACCAGAACACTCTCACCCGAAGCATCTCGTTTATAGGCATAGACAAGCGCACCCATCTTGAGCCAAGTATTCTCTTGCCCCTCTCTCAGGAAAGGATCACTATAGACGCGCAGGCTATCGCCCTGAAGGTGAGGCTTGAGTGCATAAAGCTGCTCAAGCCGACTAATACCCACAGCATAGCGCACAGGGGCAAGATTCTTGGGCTTGACATAGCTATGGTTGTAGCCTAGTAGACTCTTCTTGCTAACCCAACCAAGATAGTTTACCCCTTTGATATCCTTAAGGTGGTTCTTACTACTGTAGAGAAAGCTCCATAAACCCTTGGGTTTCCCTACTAACTTAGCATTGGCTTCTATTAGTTCGGCATAACCTTTATGCTCCCTAAGGATATAGCAAGCTGTCCCTAGCTTAGGTTCACTCTGTACTTGACCACCAAAGGCATGCTGATAGGCTTTAACACCCGAACGATCGATATAGACAACCTGAGGGGACTTACTCTTCTTTGGCAGACGATACACCATGCTCTCTGGAGCATAGTTATACAGCCCTCGTCCTTGTAGCTTGATAGAGCTATAGGTCTTGACCTGACCCGAAGCAACATCGCAAAGGACGAGAGCCAGAAGAATAAAAAGGGAACGATAGGCTCGCTTCGAATAGCAAGAGGAATAGGAAAAAGTACTCATTGCTCGATTGTCGTTTGGGTAACCTGTAAGGTCGTTACACAATGGAGATTGTCGATCTTAACCTCTCTTATTTGGACTCTACGCTTAGGATTACTCTCTAAGAAATGCAATCCTTGGCAATACCCCAAGAAGTCATTATACTTATCGCCATTGACCACAACCGCAATTTCCCCTGCCGGAGAACAAAAATAAGTAGAGCGGATATAGTTTATCTGCTCTCTATAGCGACTCTTATCTCGCACAGAAGTATTGGCAATAATCTGCAAGCGTCGGCGAATATCTTCTTGAGCAAGCCCTAAGGAATCCACGGCCACAACTTCTTCCGCTTTCTCAAAGCGTGGAAGTATCGTGATCTTATGCTCTATCGGATACTTGGTAGTATTCGTATTGAGTCTTATTGTATAGTTACCAGGCTTTTCGTAGGCATAGTTCACTTGGCGTTCGTAGGCATCGACCGTACCTGTTTCTCCAAACTCCCAAAGCCAAGTATCTGCTCCCTGGCCGACAGCTGAGAACGTGAGTTCTTCATCTTGGTAGGCTTCATGTACTCCGCTAATGCGAGGAACAGAATCTATGGCTGTGATTTCTCCAACCTGTACAATCTGGATATAGCGACTGGCCAGTAAACGGCCCTCTAAGCGTAGGGTCACAAGATACTTCCCTGCTTGCTTGTAGGCATAGGTGGCTGTTGGGTTGCGATGAAGTGTATCACCATTACCCAGCTCCCAAAGTAGATCTTTTCCTCGTACAAGACCGCTGTCACTTACCACAAAGGACAACTGTTCTCCTACTTCATAGTGGAAGTTACTATTCTCATCACGAATACCAAAGTCAACACTTCCCTTCACAGAGCGGGAGGGAAGCCATAAAATGACCGCAAGCACCGTGAGCACAAGCACAGCGAGCACTAAAGCCAATATTTTTTGTCGTTCTCTCATCCGCGTTATAAATTAGCTTTACAATCCTCTAGGTTCTTTTTGATCATCTGATTACCTGCCTGGGTATTCGCAGATTCCTCTCTGATATCAAAGTATCCACGAATAAGCCGGAAGGCTTGAATGCCGAAAAGATACTTTGAATTACTGTCATGCTGGCGGTAGCTATCCTGAAGTGTGCTGATCGCACTCTTCACCTCATCCAGGCGTTGTACTTGCTGAACCTCAAAGCTAAGAGAATCGATGTCCTGCCTGAGCTTACTCAGTTGCCCAGCACTCACCTCTTGCTCCTTGAATATCTCATCAGCTTCATGGATACTTTGTATCAGACGCTCACTCTCAACTACAGGGACACGTAAGACATACTTGCCCAACAACAAGAGCAGGGTCACAGAGGTGAAGAAGAAAAGTAGCGCAAAGCGTACATGCGTCCACAGACGCTCGTCTCTAGTTTTTTCCATTCTTGCGCTTGCTTAGTTCCTGATACTTCTCTCGACACTTCTCCAGCTGATCCATGTTATAGAGACGATCTCTACGTGCGGCATCCAGCTCATCCAGCTCGCCCTGCGTAGCCTTGATGACTTCCAGCATCTCACCATAGACCTTATAGGGCTTACGCTCGTCTTCGCTCATGCCCGAAAGCTCCTCCTCCATAAGTACACGATTCTGTGTAATCCGCTTCTGCATATACTTATACTCATTACTGGTACGAGGCTTCGTCCTCAAGCTATGCAAATCTTTGATGAGTGCTTCCAGCTGAAAATTCATCTCTGCCTGCTTCTGAAGCACTCTATCATAGCTGGAGGCTTTCTGCTCCAAAAGGGCAATACCCTTTTGCGCAGTAAGCAATGTGAAAGCTCCTGCACCCCCTACTCCAGCAAGGAGCAAGAGGAAGCTCAGGGTAAAGAGCCAGAGTAGACGCCTACGCTCTGACTGGTTTTTCTGTCGCTGGTCCCTCTTTTCTATCTGTCCGTCTTCCATAGCCACTTAGTCTAGAATCCTCCAAATACTTCGTTGCTTATTACGTGGCGCATCCTCTTCTTCACTGATGATGATATTCTCTCGCACCACGCCAATGTACTCGAGTTCACTCATACGAGCAAAAATACGCTCAAGCATATTTAGCGTGCGCTGCAACACTCGAAAACTTTTTGCCATATCGAGATGAGAATAACTCACGCCTGCCAGCTGCCCAAGCTCTTGCTCTATCTCCGCCGGGGTGCAATCTGTCCACGTATAATAATACTGCAACAAATGCTCATAGTCATTCTCGGAAAGACGTGTCAGAGCACAAATGAGCTTTTGCCCAAGAATATTTCCTTTCTCAACAAGCTTACAAGGAGATTCTTCCTGCAAAAGATGTCTGATAGCAAAATTATGCTCAGTGTAGAAATCTTGAAACGCAGAGCAGAGCTTGAGAGAACTATCAGCAAGGGGGATACGATGTAAATTGGACACATTCTTACGATACATCTGCTGGCTATAGCTATACAGACGCTCCAAAGACTTCACAACCCCTTGCAGGAAGACTTCGGCTTTCTTGCTGTAGCCTAGACGCTGTATTGGAGGGATGTAGTCTTCTTCGGACTTCAATACTCCATTGCTTAGCAAATAGCGACCAACAATGAGATAGTCTACATCATCAACCCCAGAGTTAATAGCCTCTTGTTTGACTAGATGTACCTTCACCTCTGGCAAAGCATAAGGATGGTGTAGTGGTACAACTTCTGGATCAGGTCTACCAACAGGGATTCGCTTAAAAGGAGCAACTGAAACCAAAACATAGAACAGGTCACCATCTTCTGCTTCTTCGAAGTTTTGCTCTTGAGAGCGCACAGAGTGTGCTCCGTAGAGTTGGCTATCGTAGCTTATCCGATAACCACTCGGAGTTATACCTTCGCAACTAAGAAGTTCAATAACCGCACTATTAGGAGTCGTACCCGAGAGCCGATAGTAGATAGCCTCCTCTTCTGAGGGCTCAGGTTTCCCCAAACCGAAGTTAAAACCCGTGAGACTGAAGGCTTGTATCTGACTAGCTCGTTCAACTTCACAGAGATGACTATGGATAAAGTGTTCACTAGTGAGCTTTGTTCCATTCGTCCAGTTGATAGGGAGATATTTACTCTTCTTCATGTTGGATATTATTTACGTAGAATACTCGCTTGATGTAGATAATCTGTCCCTTACGGATCCTATTCTCTTCAGCTGTGCCGCGTGGATCTAGGATACGGATAAATAAGGGATAGATGAACCATTTAGGACTATAAAAAAGCCAGCCATTATCCTTGTTGTTTCCTGTTCCCTCAATCGGAGCTTTAGGAGAACGTTTTGCTTGGTCTTGCATAAACCAATCAAACCAATCTCCAAGAGAGATCCCCTCAGGAATACGAGCAGAGAGAAGCATATAACTCTTATCCCCGGTTCTTCGCTTTATCTTGACCTTAATAAGCTTGGCTTTGAAGTGATCTTGAGCCTCCCAGTAGTATCTGTCGTAATGACTACTGGAGAGCTTCCATAGCTCATAAATGGGTGGGGGTACAAGATGGAAGCGACTAAGGCTAAAGGCAACCAAGAAGGGGAGGAGAAACCACAGAGATTGCATCATCGCAATATGACCATAGGGCAAGCCTCCAAACCTTGTGAAGAGAAGATAGTGTATCCATGCCCCAAGGATGGTAGAAGCAAGCAGCACTCCAGCCTGCCCCAAGGGCTTATCCGAGATTCCTAGTGCTGTACCCACACTGCCCTTCATCGTGAGAAGAGCAAGAAGCCCCAAAATGATATACGCTCCCACGGAGATGAAGACCCCTCCCCATACATATTCATCCTGCAAGACCGATAAGAAGCCTGGAGTACCTAGAAGCAAACCTGCAACTAGGATGTAGAGCAGTGCATACTTGATGCTCAGCTGCTTCTTCAGGCTTTTAACGCTCCCCATCACAAGCAACAAGACGATGAGAAGTAAAGGAGCTAAGAGATAGCTCAGGAAAAAAGTTATGAGTTGTTCCATATATTACGATGGTGTAGTATACTTTGAGTGTGGATCCTGTCGCTGCTTAAAGTTGTGTATCATAGCCTAGGCGACGATCACCAAGCTGCAAGCTATCGTTTCCTGTCTTGGTATAACTGGTATGTATCCCCCGACCCGAGTGGAGAACAAAGCCAAGGATAGCCGTGATGTTTGATAAATCTCGGCGGACATGGGCATACTCTGGAATCTCATCCTGGTAGACAATTCTTAAAGATAGATCATCTAGTTCAGCAAAAAAGTCTCCTGATATCCCCGAGCTATAACCAAGCGTCATCCCTCCCAAAGCGTCATAGGGGCATTCTGTGATGCGATGAGGGATGAAAGAGAGTTCGACCTTTAAGCCCAAGACAATGGACAAAAGCTCAGAGATTCTTTCTAAATCCTCCTTGTAGCACTCGGCAGTGAGTAGACAAAGAAAGAGTTTGTAACGCTCATGGGCTGTAAGCTGTAACTCGGGATGCTCCACAATGGCATCCACGAGGTGGCTTAATGCTCCATCTTTACCCTTTCGTGAAAAAAGTCTTAGGTAGCGCTGGTGTATCTTAACCCGTTCCCTGAAGAAGGCTGTGTCAAAGGGTACAAAAAAGCGCTTACTTGCCTCAGTCTGTTCCTTATTGCGTTTGATGGCTGTTACTAGCTCCTGGGGGCTCATCCCAGGCTCATGAAGCGAGAGAGGATGGAAGAGGAACTCGGGAAGCTCATGGTACAAGCTATTGCGTGCTAGCCCCAACTCAAGGGTCTCCCCCATACCATAGACGTACCCTCGCTCCAAGAAGAGGATATCACCTCCCTTGACACGAGGATTCATTCCCTGGGGATGTACTACGAGCTTCTCCAGCACCTCCTCATCAAGGACATACTGCAACTCCTCAAGGAAGACTTCCGCATGTAGGTTGCTTGCCTCACTGCGTTTAAAGCGCGTCAAGCAATCCGACCGCCCCTCCTTAAACTCTCTACCCAGCTCATTCATCAGCAAAGCTCCCACTTCAAGCTGTCTTCGACATAATCCACCAAGACTCTATCACCAGCCTTGATCTGCTCAGCCACAATAAGCCGTGCCACTTGCTTCTTCAGATAACTCCGGATGACGCCTGCAATGGGACGCGCACCATATTGAGCAGAATAACCCTTATGAGCCAGATAACTTAGGGCAGACTCACTCAGATTTAACTCGATTTGCTTCTCTTCTCGAAGTTGTTTCTGAAGACGAGTAAAGTGTAAGAGGAAAATCTCCCGAGCCATGCTCTCATTAATTGGAGCGAAAGGAACGACCTCGGTAAGACGTCCCAAAAATTCCGGACGGAAGTAGTCCGCCATAACCTCAATGAGAGCTTGAGAAGTAGGACGCTTACCTGCTGTAATCTGATCTGCTATCCATTGACTTCCAATATTAGAGGTGAAGATGACGATGGCATTGGAGAAGTCTCCCTCTCTGCCAAGTTTATCATGTATCTTACCCTCATCCATCAGTTGCAAGAAGACATCATAGATGCTACTATGAGCCTTCTCTATCTCATCGAAGAGAACTACAGAGTAAGGCTTCTGACGAATTTTGCTCACAAGAAGCCCTCCCTCTTCGTAGCCCACATAGCCGGGAGGAGCACCGTAGAGCAAAGCAGCTGCATGCTCTTCCTTAAACTCAGACATATCGAAGCGTATCATCGCCCCCTCATCATCGAAAAGGAGCTCAGCTAACGACTTGGCTAGCTCTGTCTTACCCGTTCCCGTTGGCCCCAGGAAGAAGAACGAACCTATGGGCTTACGTGGATCGCTCAGTCCACTTCGCGACTCAAGGATAGCATCTGAGAGGACATCAATAGCCTCGCCTTGCCCCTTCACCCGCTCGGAAAGCTTCTCCACGATATTCAACAGACGCTCTTTCTCGCCCGCTTGCAACTTACCTAAGGGGATGCCCGTACGCTCGGCAACCATGGCATCCAGTTCATGAATATCGATAACGGTAATACCTTCCTCTGCGATGGAGGCAAGCTGATCCAATCGTTGGGCTAAAGCTTCTAAGCTGGGCTCTTTACCCAGACTAGCTCCCTCTTTGGTCTCTAGCCGAGAGCTTAGCAAGATACTTAGGCTAGAGGAGATGCTCTTATCTAGAAGATCAAGCTCTTCGGTCTGCGTTGTCGTACGCTCAGCCTGGGACAGCGCTTCTAAGCTCGATTGAAACTGGGTAATCTGAGCTCTTGAATGAGTATTACTCAGGCTTCCTGCAGCCAGCGTTCGCTCCAGGAGCTCCAGTGCAGCAGCGGGCTGACTCTTTTCTTTGAAGAAGCGGCTCGTCAGATGCAAGGCGTGACGATAGGCTTCAGGAGAGAGGCTAAGCTTGTACTGCTGGCTGAGAGCGCCCCCTCGGGCTTTGAGTATACTGACAAGCCATTCCTGAGGCAGCTCCTCAAGCTGTAAGACTTCTGCTCTATGACTTAGGGGATGCTTCTCCATGTATTGACGGAAAGCATCTGAGTTCGTACTTAAAAGAAGATTGACATTCTCCTTACTTAAAGCACTTTGAAGGATATTTAACAGCATGGAGGACTTCCCTCCCTGGCTAGCTTCAAGGAGCATCTGCACATCATCAATGACCAGTAGGCTTGGTTCTTCCATCTGCCCAAGCTTGCCGATTAGCGAGGAGATACGCTGGCTCTGCTCTCGCTCATCAGCCGAGCTTGCTAGTAACTTCGCCGTATCAACACCCACAATTAAGACATCCGTAAGCTTCCCTTCTCTGTGCTTCTTAAGCCTTTGCATTAAGGCTTCGATCAAGGCGGTCTTTCCTATCCCTGACGCCCCGACTAAAAGGACGGCTTGCCCTCCGATACGCTCCAAGGCTTCCTCCATCTGCCGAAGTTCTTTGTCTCGACCTTGAATATTGTAGCACAAGCTGGTTTCTTCAGATGAGCTTACCCGGACAAAGGGGTAGGCTACCAGTAGTTGACTGAGCTTGTCACCCGGAAGGATACTCTCACTACTTTCAAAAAAGCCCAAGAGCTCCTCCTCGGTAAGCTCTAGACTCTGTAGCTGGCTATCTGAATAGATCGCTCCCTTACGCACAACAGCAAGCAGCAGGCAAAGACCATCCAACTCGTCCTGACCAAGCTTGATCTTAGAACGCTCCGCTTCTTCTAAGAGACGCAACACCTCGCTATCCGCCCCCCAAGGATTATCCGTATCATGACCCTCCTCATCCGAGACATAGAGCTCACGATAGGTGTCAAACCACTCCATCACATAGGTAAGGTCCTTGTGCATAGAAGTAATGATCTCACGTAATCCACTTGGAATACTCTCATGCAAGAGTGCCAGTACAAGATGCGCTACTCCAAAGGTGCTATGCCCTTCAGAACTAGCCATCGTAGAGGCGAAATGGAGACTTTCTTGTAAGCTTCGACTGTAATGTTGTGGGGCCGTCATACAAAATGAACTTTATAAGTGGTATGGGCAATAGAACGCTCGCTGAGTTCTAATTCTAGTTGGCTGGCTAGATGCGCTTGATGCTCCCTGGCTATCGGTAGAGCTTTATCCTCTAGCTCAAGTATAACTTCTGTACTGCGAATAAAGCCTTTACGGAGATCCTCGGAAATGGCGACTCCATCACGAAGATGAATATCCCCTACAAAAGCTCCCAAACGATGTCGCAAGTAGCTCTTGACATCTTCTTTAGAGACAATACGCTCCTTGGTGAGCAAACCATAACGCAGATGGGCGATGAGCTCCTCCTCCGTCTCTACAGCTTGCCCACCTTGGGTTGTGGTACGCAGACGGATAGACTGACTATCAAACTTTTCAGGGTCTAAAGCCTGAATAAGATCTTGAGGACCCAGACCATTGGACAGTGCACCAGCACTTTCCCAATAGCTTAGCTCCAAATACTCTGCCCCCTGCTGGGGCATGGTCATCAAAAACGCTTTACTATGTCCTGCCTCTTGACGCATCTTACCTACGGTCTTCTCCAGGGTATTTAGCCGCTCTTGAAGCTCTTTGAGCACTGAGGCAAAGGCGCTATTATCTACCGAAGAGAATGCATTCCCCTCCTCACGAACAAGCTGAAGAACCCTACGCAACTGACGCTGTGCATCACTTGCATCGAAGCGCTCCAAATCACCAAAATAGAGGCTATAGACGCCTAAAGCATCGGCTTCGAAAGAATGCGCACGAGGGACATAGCCCTTCCCTAGGTTATCCTCAAGACGAGCAATATTTAGGAAATACCCCTCCTTTGAGGTGGTAAGAGGAAGAATACGCCCTTCCCTCTCCAGACTATGAAGCTTATTAATGAGTCTCCTATTGACCAGTGGTACAGTATTGAGATAAACACCCATGGTTGCCATATCTTCCGACGTGAAGATCGCAGGAAACTCCAAACGTATCCAATAGAGGGTGGTATCGAGGTCTAGACGCTCACGTATATCCCCCATGACCTGAGGGAAGAGTGAGGCTAGGCTGCAAACCTCTTTATGCTGAGGCAGCGTAATCTGGTAGAGATAATGTTGGTAGCGTTCTCTAAGACCTTGGGCATAGTGCTCCTCAAGACCAGCTTCAGGGAAACTTTGCTTATCAAAGGGCAAAGGGTTTCCGTACACATCAAAGGCCTTAATTGACGAGAGCAAGGGAAGAAGTTCTCCTCGCTCAGGAAGAATAGCAAGATTAAGGATTTCTACCTTCTCCAGCTCTTCTGCTCCTATTCGAATACCGAGATACAGGCTATGATCTGCTAAGCGATTTTCTTCCGAAAACAGCTGGAGGATATGGCTACGCCTTTTTCCCTGCTCTTCCAGATACGCACCCCAAAGACGATAGACCATCTGTGCATCTAAAAGTCGAGTAGCATAGAGAGGCGTAAAAAAGAGGGGTGGACTTTTCACGCCCTGAACCACACGACGAAGCGAAAAATGGTCACTAGGACGAAGCTCTAAGCCACTTTCTCCCGGCTTGGGACTGACCGAAAGCAAGGCATGAGAGGGACGAGGAAGGGTCCATCTCTGGGGGATAAGCAAGCGAGCCAAACGCCCTAAGAGTGCTGCATCAGCTCGGCGTAGTGTTTCTTCCAGCTGAAAGGACTCAAAAGCGACAGACTCCAACAAAAGATCTACCACAGGGTCCAGTTGACGCTCATCTTCTATCCCCCATAAGTCTAAAGCCTGATCTAAGAGTCGCTCTTTGATGCGCAAATAGCGCTTATCTGTTGCTGCCATAGTCTGTAGTATCGTTGGGTAATATCATCAGGAATCATCCTCATTGAGAAAGAGGACTGATATAAACCTGTGTCTGGAAAGAGAAGGCTTCATCAGAACTATCGATG
>ERZ772909.977-NODE-977-length-16515-cov-4.948299_pt1 | contig 16515 bp, 11 predicted proteins | sample MGYA00511137_ERZ772909 | MGnify/ENA primary metagenome ERZ772909 (study PRJEB29015, sample SAMEA2738095) | human oral metagenome | biome: human oral; feature: human-associated habitat; material: saliva | place: China | collected 2270 ... | reverse complement strand
CCACTCGGCACAGCCATGCGCCGAGTGGGGGATTATTTTATAATGTTTTCGCTGTTCGCGTATTATTATGGCGATCAGTCGATGAAGCGGCGGGTGAGGGGGGCAAATTCGTCGACGCGGCGGTCGCGGAGGAAAGGCCACCAACGGCGCACGTTCTCGCTACGTTGCATGTCGATGTCGACAAGGTAGCCGTCTTCGCTCTCGGTGTCGGCACGGAAAAGCAGTTCGCCTTGAGGGCCGGCCACGAAGGAGCTGCCCCAGAAAAGGATGCCATTGGTTTGTCCGCTGGGATCGGGTTCGTGACCCACGCGGTTGACAGCGATGACAGGTAGGCCGTTGGCGACGGCATGACCGCGCTGCACGGTGGTCCATGCCTCGCGTTGACGTGCCTGCTCTTCGGGCGTGTCGCTGCTTTCATAGCCGATGGCAGTGGGATAGATGAGGAGTTCGGCGCCGCGAAGTGCCATGAGGCGCGCGCCTTCGGGGTACCACTGATCCCAACATACCTGCACGCCGAGACGACCTACGCTGGTGTCGATGGGCTCGAAGCCGAGATCGCCGGGGGTGAAGTAGAATTTCTCGTAGTAGGCGGGGTCGTCGGGAATGTGCATCTTGCGATATTTGCCCGCAATGGAACCGTCGCGCTCAAAGACCACGGCAGTGTTGTGGTAGAGGCCCGGTGCGCGGCGCTCGAAGAGCGAGGTGACGAGCACAACGGCGTGGCGGCGTGCGAGATCGCCGAAAAACGCGGTCGAGGGCCCCGGAATGGGTTCGGCGAGATCGAAAAGTTCGGTGTTTTCTGTCTGACAGAAATAGGGCGTGTTGTGCAATTCTTGCAGCACCACGAGTTCGGCACCGCCCCGGGCGGCGGTGGCAATGTGAGCTGCGAGGCGATCGCGGTTTTGGGTGGGATCGGCCACGCAGGGCATTTGGATAAGGGCTACTTTCATGGGGCGAAGTGTGAAAATAGAGAGGGAGAAGAAGTGCGGGAGGGCTTAGTCGAAGCGAACGACACCGCGAGGATATTGCATGGTGACGCAATGGAGCGAACCGTGCTGGCGGATGAGGCTGCAACAGTCTACGCCTACGATTTCATGCTGGGGGAAGGCGCGCTGCAACACCTTGCGTGCCGCTTCGTCATGTTCGGGCTGATGGTAGGTGGGTAGGAGTACGGCGCGGTTCATGATGAGGAAGTTGGCGTAGGTGGCGGGGAGGCGTTCGCCGGCTTCGTCATGAATGGCATCGGGCATGGGCAGCGCGAGCAAGCGATAGGGGCGGCCGTTGGCGGTGCGCAGGGCTTCCAACTCGGTCTCCATGGCTTGGAGCTCGGCATGGTGCTCGTCGGCAGGATCGTCGCACTTGACGTAGACGATGGTGTGGTTGGGGCAGAGACGAGCGAGGGTGTCGATGTGCGAATCGGTGTCGTCGCCCGCCAAATAGCCGTGGTGGAGCCAAAGGATGCGTTCGGCGCCGAGGCGTTCGCGGAGCAGCAGTTCGACTTGTCCGCGATCGGGCACAGGCACCGCGTCGCCTTCGAGACGACGGTTGGGATTGAGGAGGCAAGCGGCCGTGGTGAGGAGCGTGCCGGCGCCGTCGCTCTCGATGGCACCGCCTTCGAGTTCGAAATCGAGGGCCGAAACGTAGTGCCCATGCAACCAACCGGTGTCGAAGAGCCGGCGGTTGATGGCGTTGTCGCGCTCGGCGGCGAACTTACCGCCCCAACCGTTGAAGCGGAAGTCGAGCAGTTCGGCTCCGTTGTCGGAGAGGACAGTGAGAAAAGCGTGGTCGCGCGCCCAGGTGTCGTCCGAGGGAGCGGCGACGAAATGCACGTTTTGCAAAGCGGCCGCGGGGAGTCGGCGGGAGAGGAACGATTGCACTTCGTCGGGTTCGGGGCTGACGATGAGGAGCGGCTGGCGACTGGCGATTTCGTAGGCGAGGCGCACGTAGGTCTCGGTGACCTCGGCGAGCATGTAGTGCCAATCGGTGTCGGCGTGCGGCCAGGTGAGCTGAACAGCGCTTTGGGGCGCCCACTCAGCGGGGAGCACGCGTTGCGGACGGTGTTCTTGCTGCTCAACATCGACGGCGCGCTGCACATCTTCGAGGTGCAATTCGGCGGTCATGCCGAGTCCGGGCTTAGGGGGGAGGGCTTCTAATGCCATAATGCGAATGCTGGGAGAGAGAGGGGGATTATTCTACGCGAAGGGCGCCCTCCGGATGGAAACCACGGAGGAAGTCGGTGACGGTCATGCGCTTTTTGCCCGCCAATTGGAGTTGTGTGAGCGAGAGATAGCCGTCGGGAAACGCAATCTTGAAATAGGTTTTGCCGTCGGTGAGCACGGTGCCCGGTTTTTCGCCGACTTGCACTTGTTCGCGTTGGGCGGCATAGAGTTTGAGTGCGGTACGCTTACCGCTTTCGTCCACAAGCTCTGTCCAAGCAGCGGGGTAGGGCGAGAGACCACGCACGAAGTCGAAGGCACGTTTGACCGAAGTGTCGAGCGAGAGGCGACAAGTGTCTTTGAAGATCTTGGGTGCGTGCCGAATTTCGCCGTCGGTCGGGAGCGTGTCTTGGTCGACGGGGCGAATGTTGCCGGCGATGATGTCGTCGACGGTACGTGTCACCACACCGGCTCCGACGTCGCGGAGGCGATCGTGGATGGTTTCTACATTGTCGGCCTCGGTGATGGGAATGCGGGCTTGGTGAATGATGCGACCGGTGTCGATTTCGTGGTCGAGCAGGAAGGTGGTGACGCCAGTTTCGGTGTCTCCATTAATAATGGCCCAGTTGATGGGGGCGGCACCGCGATATTGCGGGAGCAACGAGGCGTGGAGATTGAAAGTGCCGTGAGGGGGCATGTCCCAAACCGCTTCGGGCAGCATGCGGAAGGCCACTATAACTTGGAGGTCGGCACGGTAGCTGCGCAGGCTGTCCAGAAAATCGGGATCCTTCAACTTCTCCGGCTGGAGCACGGGGAGGTGGTGCGCAAGGGCGTATTGTTTTACGGCACTTTGCGAGAGTTCGCTCTGATGGCGCCCCACAGGCTTGTCGGGCATGGTGACAACGGCCACTACATTGTATCCGCCTTCGACGAGGGCGCGCAGACTGCCGACGGCAAAGTCGGGGGTGCCCATGAAGACGATTCGGAAATCTTGTCGGTTCATCGTAGAAAGGTGTGGTTTCGGGAGATCATTGACTGAGAAATGATCAGAAGAGAATTATTTTGTGCGAAGATACGCCTTTTTCGCCGAAAAAAGAGTACCTTTGCTGCGCTAAATATATAGACTCGCCTCGGCTGGATCTTTGTATTGGCGCTTTCGCACGAGGAAACGTTGCCTAAAACGGAGCACTCGTGGGAAGCTCACGCTATTCGACAATAATAAATAAGCATATAACACCACACCTCATGAACATTACTCTCGAACAGTCCGGAGTGAGCGCCCTCGTCTCGGTGAAGATGGAGAAGGCAGACTATCAGGACGCTGTCAAGAAGGAACTCAAAAATATCGCGGCGAAAGCCGAAATGCCCGGTTTCCGTAAAGGAAAAGTGCCTGCCGGCTTGATCAATAAGCGTTTCGGCACGGAGGTGAAGATGAACGAAATCAATCGTCTCGTGGGCGAAAACCTCCAAAAGTTCATCGAAGAAAAGAAACTCAGCGTGCTTGGCGAACCGATGATGTCGGAAAAGCAGCAAGCACAGGACATCGAAAACCAAGATGACTTCGAATTCAAATTCGACATCGCACTTGCTCCTGAGTTTAAGGTGGAACTTACCGGCGAAGATCAACTCACTTATTATGATGTTGAGGTGACCGAGGAGCAAATCGACCAGCAGGTGAAGGCATTTGCGCAGCAAGCCGGACATCCTGAGGAAGTACAGGAGTATGCCGACAAGGATATCTTGCGCGGTGCCCTCGCTGAACAAGATGCCGAAGGCAATATTCTCGAAGGAGGTATCAGTCTTGACACGGCAAGCCTCATGCCCAGCTATTTCGTGAGCGAAGATCAGAAGAAAATCTTCGAAGGCGCCAAGGTGAACGACGTGATTACCTTCAATCCTTCGGAGGCACACAACGAAACCGAGTTGGCCGCACTGCTCAAACTCGACAAGGAAGAAGCTGCAAAGCACACGGGTAAATTTACCTTCCAGGTGAGCAGCATCAGCCGCTTCGTACCTGCTGCGTACGATCAGGAACTCTTCGACCGCGTGTTCGAGCCCGGCACCGTGAAGAGCGAAGAGGAAATGCGCGCCAAGGTGAAGGAACTCATCCAAAACCAGTACAACCAGGATGCCGACATGAAGTTCCTTATCGATGTACGCAAGTACACCGAAGAGAAAGTGGGCAAGCTCGAATTCCCCGAAGCGCTTCTTAAGCGTTTCATGAAGCTGCAAAATGCTGACAAGGGCGAAGAATTCGTAGAAAAGAACTTCGAGAAGAGCCTCGAAGAACTCCGTTGGCACCTCATTAAGGAGCAACTTGTTGAAGCAAACAAGGTGACGATCGACCAAAACGACGTCAAAGAGGCTGCTCTCCAAACGGCACGCATCCAGTTTGCACAGTATGGTTTGACCAACGTGCCCGAGGAATACCTCGAAAACTACGCCAACGAAATGCTCAAAGATCGCAACCAAATGAATGCTTTCGTGGATCGTAGTGTGAACACCAAGCTCGCAGACGCGCTTAAGAAGGTCGTTAAACTCGAGCACAAGAGCATTTCCTTCGACGACTTCGCGAAGTTCTTCGAAGCAGAAAACGCGTAAACAACATACGGTACACCGGTAAATAGTGGCTCGGGCACACTATTTGCAACAAATTCGGATGAGGGCGAACGGGTGAAACAACATCCGTTGCCCTCATTCGCCATTTTCAACGGTGTGCTTCGTGATCGAAGCCCCGAACTCACTCATTTTATTCCACGCAACGCATGAATCCCGATTTCCGTAAATTCGCCACGCAGAAAACCGGCATCAATTCTATGGTGCTCGACGACGTGGTCGCCGTACAAAACCAATATCTCAACCCTTACATCCTCGAAGAGCGTCAACTCAACGTCACACAGATGGACGTCTTCAGCCGTTTGATGATGGATCGCATCATCTTTCTCGGCACACCCATCGACGACACGACAGCAAATGTGCTCCAGGCGCAATTGCTCTACCTCGATTCTGTAGATTCGGGCAAGGATATTTCGATCTATGTGAACTCTCCCGGCGGAAGTGTCTACGCCGGTCTGGGCATCTACGACACCATGCAGTTTATCCAAAGCCCCGTTGCAACAATCTGCACCGGCATGGCCGCTTCTATGGCCGCTGTGCTGTTAGTGGCCGGCACCGAAGGCAAACGTTCGGCTTTGCCCCACAGCCGCGTCATGATCCACCAGCCCCTCGGCGGAGCGCAGGGACAAGCTTCGGACATTGAAATCACTGCCCGTGAGATCATGAAGCTCAAGAAGGAACTCTACACCATTATCGCCGAACACAGCCACACAGATTTCGACAAAGTCTGGGCAGACAGCGATCGTGACTACTGGATGACGGCGCAAGAGGCCAAAGAATACGGCATGATCGACCGCGTGCTTTCGCGCAAAGCCTAAGAAGGTGCCGATCTGCCGTCACACACACGTTACATTCCATTATGTCTAAACACAATTCACAAGAAGAGCATTGCGCCTTTTGCGGACGTCCCGCGTCACAAGTCGACATGCTCATACACGGCACAGACGCCTGCATCTGCAGTGACTGCGCCGAAAGAGCCAAAGAAATCGTGGACACGAGTCTGCGCTCCGCAAGAGCACAGAGCGTGGAAGCCGATTTCGGCGAGCTTCCCAAACCCAAAGACATCAAAGCCTACCTCGACCAGTATATTATCGGACAGGACGATGCAAAGAAATACCTGTCTGTGGCGGTCTACAATCACTACAAGCGCTTGCTCAGTCAACAAGACGAGGCGGCCGACGACAATGTGGAGATTGAAAAGAGCAATATTGTCATGGTCGGCTCGACCGGTACGGGCAAAACCCTCCTGGCGCGCACCATTGCCAAACTGCTGAAGGTACCTTTCACCATCGTCGACGCCACCGTCTTCACGCAAGCCGGTTATGTCGGCGAAGATGTGGAGAGCATTCTCAGTCGTTTGCTCCAAGTTGCCGACTACGATGTGGCGAGAGCCGAGCGAGGTATTGTCTTCATTGACGAGATAGACAAGATAGCACGCAAGGGAGACAACCCCTCGATCACGCGAGATGTCAGTGGTGAAGGCGTACAGCAGAGCATGCTCAAGCTGCTCGAAGGCTCCATCGTCAACGTGCCCCCCAAGGGTGGGCGCAAACACCCCGATCAAGACTACATTCAGGTCGACACGCACAACATTCTCTTCATTTGCGGAGGAGCATTCGACGGAATCGAAAAGAAAATCGCGCAGCGACTCAACACCCACACCGTGGGTTACGATTCGGTGCAGAACAAGCAGAAAATCGATACCTCCGATCTCATGCAGTATGTCGAGCCGCAAGACCTCAAATCCTTCGGACTGATCCCCGAAATCATCGGCCGCCTGCCGGTGCTCACCTATTTGAATCCGCTCGATCGGAAAGCCTTGCGCAATATTCTCACCGAACCGAAGAATTCCATCACGAAGCAGTACATCAAACTCTTCGCCCTCGATGGAATCAAATTGACCTTCGAACCCGAAGTCCTCGACTACGTGGTGGACAAGGCGGTGGAATACAAACTCGGCGCCCGCGGTTTGCGTTCGATTGTGGAATCGATCATGACAGAAGCCATGTTCGAAGCGCCTTCCGACAATAGCAAAGAGTTTACCGTGACCGTAGATTACGCGCGCAAGCAGTTTGAGAAGACCGACCGGCTGCATCATTGATGCCCCTCCCTCCGAATCTCAGAAAGAGTCGGGAGTGCCGTTCCGAGGCGCGCGGTCTCAGCGACCCACCGCTGCGTACCGACGTCGAGTCTCATGCAGTCGCTCGAAACGATGCGATTTACAAAAAGCCCCATGGCCGATATTTTCGGTCATGGGGCTTTTTTGTTTCGAAAGTTCCCCGTTTGGGGCAAATTTCGCGGGGTAAATGCGCAAAAGCCCCGCGTTTTGTCGGGTTTCTCCCGCGACGAAATGCTTCCGCACACGAATGAAAACGACAACAGAGTGGGGGAGAAGAGGAGAAAAACCTTTTTCGGCGCGCTTCATGCCGTCGAGCCGTCAAAAAATGAGTACCTTTGCCCAATACAAGCCGTGGGCGGTGCATTTTCCGCTTTGCGTAGTTTAATCTTCGACCATAATGAAACACTCTCTTCTGGCCGGTGCGCTGTTGTGCGCCGCTTTCGTCTCCACCGTTCCCTCGCTCCGTGCGGCCGACCGCAACACGGTCACCGTTGCCGTCATTTCGCTCAACGATTTCCACGCAGGACTCCTGCCCAACCCCGCGCAGAACGTCCCCGGAGCCGCATGGGTGGTGCAAACACTCGATTCGCTCAAGCGCGTCTACCCCTACAACGTCACCGTTTCGGCAGGCGATAATTTCGGCGGCAGCTTTTTCTACAACGCCACGCGCAAAACGAGTCTCATGCCCCAGATGTTCAAAGACATGGGCATACGAGTGAGCGTGCTCGGCAACCATGAGTTCGACGAAGGGCAGGAAGTGCTGGCCAAAAAGTGGAACGACGTGGAGGACAAGCCCCGTTCGTGGGAGGTGACCTACGTGGGAGCCAACGTGCGCGAGGCCGCCACCGGCCGACAGCCCGACTATGTGCAGCCGTGGGCCGTGGTGCCGGTGCGCATCAACGACCACCGAACGGTGAATGTGGCCTTCGTGGGCCTCAGTACCAGCAACACCCCTTGGCAAACGTCGGCGCGTCGCGTAGCCGGTTTGACCTTCGACGGAAATTACACCGGCGTGCTCGACTCGCTGCGGCATTTGCCCAATTATAAGGAAGTGGCCGACGCCCCCGTGCGCTTGATCCTCTGCCACATCGGGACGGAAATGAAAGACGGACGTGCCGTGTGGGAAGACCGCGACGAAGAGAACCTCAAGACGATGGACAATCCGGACTTTTGCGGAGTGCTTTCCGGACATACGCACTTGGCCGTGATCGGAGAAACCAACAGCAAACGTCCCGTGCCGGTTGTGCAGGGATTGTGGCACGGCATTTACGTCTCGATGCTCAAATGTGAGGTCGACACCCTGACCAATCAAGTGGTGAAAGTCACCCCCGAACTGGTGCGCGTCAACCCCAAAGCGAAATTAGACTACAAGGCGGCTCGCTTGCAAGCACAAATCGAAGAGCAATACCACACGACCTTGTTCCGAGGCATCCCGCTCAGCCGCAAACTCACCGAGGCGGACCAGGCCATCGAGCACGATCGTCGCATCGCACGCCGTCAGAGCCCCATTGGTCGCCTGGTGTGCGAAAGCTATGCGGCGGCCTATCGCAGAGATCAGCATTTGCCCGACGACGCCCTCGTGGTGGGAGTGAGCCATTTTGGCAGCATCCGCTCGGGATTCCCGAAGGGCGACATCACAGTGCTCAATGTGGGCGAGGTGCTCCCCTTTGCCAACAAACTCAATGCCTATCGTTACACCGGACGCGAGTTGCTCGATTTGATGAACTTCGGCTACACGGAGTGCAAACTGGGCTTTGTGCAGACCTCCGGCGTGATTCCCGTGCTCGACAAGCGCGGTCGGGTGACTTCCATCTCCTTGCAGCTGCCCACCGGCCGTGTCGTGCCCATTCGCCCCAATACGAAATTGGTGCTTGTGGCCGATGACTACATGACCACAGGGGGCGACGGCTATCCGGTCAAACTCTTTCCCAAGGCCGACGAACTGCCGCACCACATGCCTACGTCTACCGATTCTTTCATCGCCTATTTGCGCACGCTCAAGAAGATCGGTTGATCGCAAGAGGGCAGCAACGGCCCCTCTGCTTACGACTAACTGAACGATGCTCCGATTTTTCTATTTTTCCCTCTTTTGTCTGCTCGCCTTTCCCTCGCTCTTCGCGCGTGGGAAGGGCGAGCCCTGCTTTTCGCCGGAAGCGAATGGGGCAGCGGCCGACACGGTGGGGGACGTACAACGGTGGAATTTGCAAGGGAGTATTCCGCGAGCAAGTGACATCGCGGTGCGCTATGTGCCCGACACGCTGCGCATTGGCGAAGAACGGCGAGGAACCGAAGCGTGGTGGGAAGTCGACTTTTCGCCCTACGGGCTGATACCCCGATGGAAGAAGGGAAAAGAAGAGCGCTGGCGCAACATTCCCGAAGATTGTCGCATCGTTTGGCGACGGCACCGCGAACATTTTGTGTGGGATCTGCTCAATGACGTGAGCACCTTGTTCAATACGGTCGACACAACCTATGTGCAGCGAAATCGTTACGCGGGGCAGATACAATTATATAATACACATTTCCTGCAGTTGATCCGGTTGCGAGGCACTGACGCCGAAGGAAAATCGCAGGCGTTGACGTTCTCGCCGGCACACACCGTAAAAATCGGCCCCTACATCTCGTGGCACGGCCTCACACTCGGCTATTCGTTTGGCGTAGTGCCCGATCACTACGGTAGCCATTCGTCGGAGTGGACGGTGACGGCCTACAATTCGAAGGTGGGATTCGATTTCAGCTACGTGTCGAGCAAGGGGAATTTCAACCTCCTGAGTGCAACGGGAATTGAAGGCGTGGACAATGCGCAAATTCGTAATGTGCGTTTCCAAACCATGCACACACACACACTGGCGGTCAATGCTTATTACGTGTTCAACTATCGCCATTTTTCCTATCCCGCCGCTTTCTCCCTCAGCACGGTGCAATTGCGGAGCGCAGGTTCCTGGCTCTTGGGCGCACGCTACGACAACCAGGCCCTACACTTCGATGCGCAGAAGGCGGAAGCCTTTTTCAAAACGATTTCACCGCAGGCACAGCTGAACGAGGCGCTGCGCATCGATAAAATCAAATATCGACAGTTCGCCGTCTCGCTCGGCTATGCCTATAATTGGGTGCCCTGGCGTGGATGGTTGCTTTGTGTCAGTGCCGCCCCGGCGCTGGGCTACAAATATCAACGCGGAGAAACTTTCTCGACGCAAACGTTGCGCCGCAACATCGAGAACTTTCAGTTCGATTGCATCTTCCGGCTGGGGCTGGTGCGCACCAATGGCATCTATTACGCGGGACTTTCCACTGTAAGCTACCTGTACGATTACCGACTGGACAATTTCAGGCTGCTCAACTCCATTCATTACATTCAACTTTATGTGGGTTTCAATTTCAGTCGCTTACCTTTGTTCCGCGGCGAGAAGAGGGGAGCCGCAAACACGCTATATTGACACTGCTCCCTCCATGCTCGGTGGGTGTCAGATAGAAGGTTGCCCGAAAAAAATACAAGTTCCTACGCAAAACGTTTGGCAACTCGCATTTTATTCCTAAATTTGCAGCGTCAGTGAAGGAGTGGAATATATCCTCACGAACCGCAACTGCGACGCGTTAGTCGCACGAAAAGAACTCTCAGTGCCCGTTCCAATTCTCGAAAGGTCGGTGTGTTAGGTTGCATAACTTGATGAAAATCAACCAACGAGATACGGAAACAGCAAATTATAAACTCAATTCATAACCTAATGAACAAGAAAATCATTAATGGCGCATTGCTCGGTTTGCTCGTCGTGGCAGCCCCTGCTTGCTCTTTCGTGTCCTGCAAGGACTACGATGATGATTTTGCTGCCATTCGTAAGGAGATCGCTGCCGATAAGGCTGATCTCGTAACGGTCAAGAATGACCTGAATGGCCAAATCACCACCTTGAAGGGTCAGCTCGATGCCGCTAACAAGAAGGCTGCCGAGATCGAAGCTAAGCTCGCTGACTACGCTAAGAAGTCGGATCTCGATCCCTACGCTAAGAAGACGGATCTCGATGCGACCAACGCAACGGTTCAGGCTCAGGCTACTCAGCTTCAGAACGCTCTCGCCAACATCGCAACGCTCGAAACGAAGGTGAAGGGTCTCGAAGAGGCGAAAGCTCAGTTGCAGACGCTCATCGACGGCAAGGTTGACAAGACTGAATTCAACACCACGGTTGCTGACATCCTTAGCAAGATCAAGGCTGTTCAGGGTAACGTGGAAGCACTTGAAAAGGCTTGCAACGAAAAGGCTGAAAATCTCGTTAAGGCTGACAAGGCACTCAGCGATCGCATCGATGCACAGAAAACTGTGATCGACGCCTTCGAAGCTCGTCTCAAGGCTGTTGAAACGAAGAACTTCCTCAGCGCTGATCAAATCGCAGCTCTGCAGAAGGTGGCCGTGCTTGAGACAAAAGTGGGCGAAAATGCCACGAACATTGGCGCCAACAAGTCGAAGCTCGTTGAGCTCCAGACTGCACTCGATCAGGTTAAGAGCGATCTCGCTGACGTGAAGACGAAGCTTGCTGATCGTCCCACAAAGGCAGAGGTTGAAAAGATGATCAAGGATCAGGTTGATCCCATCAAGGATCAGATCGTTAAGATCAACGAACGCCTGAACTTCCTCGAATACAACCTTCTCGTTGGTCTCGAACTCATCCCCGATAGCTACTACCGTGGTATCGAAGCCATCGAAAGCAACCAGTTCAGCTACAACAAGTGGAATGTGAACAAGGTTGTGAACGGTGTTGTTGAATATAAGCAGGCTCCCTCGCAGGTAGGTGGCGTTCCCGTGCTCACCAGCCGTTACGCTGAGGCGGTTTATCACCTCAACCCCGCAGGTGCGAAGATCGACACGGCTGCTGCCAACTTCACTTACCTTCCCATCGATCGCGCTTACCGCGGTACGAACAGCGCTGCTGTGATCAAGGTGAAGAAGGCTACGGTTGAAAACGGTCTCCTTAAGCTCGTTCTTGACATCCAGGGCGCAACGAAGGACATCGATGTCGACAAGATGGTAACCACCGCTGCTCTTCAGTACAAGGCTCCCGGTGCTACGCCCCGCATCATCACTTCTGCTTACGATGCTATCTACACGAACCAATTCAGCAAGCTCGAAATCTTCGATCTCAGCAAGAATCTGGTGGCTGGTGTAGACAAAGGTCACGAAACCAGTGGTTGGGACATCAACAACGAGGGTGACTCCTTGGCCATCGCTACGCAGATCCGCACCAACGGCGTTCAGAAGGACGGTACGACCATCGCTATGGATCAGAACGCCGCTGAAGCTGTGAGCCGCCTCACGAAGAACGGCTTCCACTACGAATATCGTCTCGTGAAGACTGACGCTAACGACAAGTCTTACGAAGCATTCACGCTCGACAGCAAGACCGGTCTCATCAAGGCGAAGTACGATGCTAGCAAACCCTTCGTAAACGTAGGTAAGACGGCAACCGTTCGTGTAACTCTCGTTCACGGTGCGGAAGATGTTGCTACGCTCGGCTACTTCACGGTACACATCTCGCAGAAGGACGCTGTCATCACGGACTTCACCAATAAGAACGAACTCAAGTTCACTTGCAGCAAAAACGAAAATGCGGCTGACAAGTACGAAGCTAAGGTCGAAGATCTCGCTAAGGTCATCAAGGACAAGGCTTCGCTCGAAGCTACTGAGTGGGAATTCGTGAAGAACAATGCTGGCGAATTGACCCAATTCACCTTCAACAACCAAGTTGCTGCTGCTGCACCTGCCAACAAGGTGCTCGGTCAGGTGAAACTTAGTGCCGATGGTAAGAACCTCGTTTGGGACAACATCAAGAAGTCTCAGGTTGCCAGCCTCAAGGCAGGTGAAAGCGTGGCTACTTACGTCAAGGTGCAGAAGAAGAGCGATCCCAGCGTTCGCTTCTATGTGAAGTTGAACTACAATCCTGCAACTGAACAGGCTGCTCCTGTTGCTACCTTCGCCGGTAAGCGCATCAGCAACGACTGGTTCAAGAACAACATCCGCACGGATGAGCAGGAATTGCGTATGCACTTCTACATCGAACCCAACAACACGCAGTTCAACCGCTTCGACAAGTTCATGTACTCGATCAACGAGAGCTACCTGAACGGTACTGTGAAGATTGCTCCTCTCACGGGCTACTCTCAGGCTGTCTTGAATTCGGTACACTCCGGCTGGCGCTTCGTTATGCCTAAGGAAGACGTCGTTCCCGGAACGGATGGTAAGATGTACAAGCTCACCGTCAACAATACGGGTAGCGAACTCTATGCTAATGGCAAGAAGATCGCTCAGATCACCAACGATCAGGTTGGTACCATCGAGTTGCTCAACAACCCGACCACGCAGGTTCTCTTGAACAATGCAGGTCACAAGGAACTCAACAAGCTTCAGACCCTCACCGCTCGCGTAGGTTATGTAACTACGGTTTGCGCACAGGGCGAAGAGAAGGTGGTTAAGACGAACGGTGACACGGAATTCGATGTGAAGTTCCTCCGTCCGCTCGACCTCAACTTCGAAGGTGCTGTTGAATTCACCGATGCAAACATCGGCACGACCACGCAATCGCTTGCATTCGCCAACATTGCCAACTTCATTGACTGGCGCGATCGCAACGCTGCCGCAATCTTGGCTAACGATCACGTAACGCTCGAGCAACTCTATGGCGTTAGCGCAATCTACGTTGCCAACGAAAGCGAATGGACGACCGACCTCAACGGTAGCAACATCAGCAACACCAAGCTCGTTCAGACCTTCGGTGACCGTGGTCTCCACATGAATGGTGGTACCGCTGTCGTATTGCCCCCGTCGGCTCTCGTGCCCGGTTACGCAGCTTATGATGTAAATCATCTGCCCTCGTTCACTTACACCACGCAGCAGAAGGCCTTCAAGGACTACCACGTGCGTGTACCGGTTAAGGTGGCTTACTCGTGGGGTGCATTCGACGCACACATCACCGTAACCATCAAGGGTACGCTCAACAACGACACGAACAACACGCGTCGCAAGTAATCTCTCGATTACAAGACGTAATGAATAATGCGAAGAGCAGTGCAGGCTTGCCTGCCTGCTCTTTGCTTTTTATTTTAAGGACATGAAGATGAAACATTTCCTCGCTTTAACCCTTCTGACAGTGGGCATGCTCTTCACGGCTTGCACCGGTTGCAAGTCCGAAAAGCAACAAGGACCTCAACCTACCGAGTTCGAACAAAGCATGACTAAGAAGGATACGGCAGATGTGCAGCAGACCATCGCGCAATTCTTTGGTTTCTTGAAGAACAAAAAGTACTACGATGCGGCGCAGATGCTTTATTCTCGTCCCGCAGGTGCCGGAAGTGAGATGGAGCTCCTCTCAAATAAGGAGATGGACGACTACGTCAGCTTCTGGAAAAACTTCGATTTCGATGCTTACTCCATCGAGTATGTCAAGTTCTACGCCGCCGATAAAAACGAAGTGGCCTGCAACGTGGTACTCATGAAAGGGCGAAACGGAGCACCGGACGCGACGACAATGATGTATTTCACTCCGGTCTATCAAGACAGCAAGTGGCATCTGATCCTGACCGATAGCCGTCATGGTGAGACCACCATTACGCAAGAAGGTCAAAAGAACCCCGAGAAAATCTACGAACGCAGAGATTCTCTGAAAGACGTTTACGAAAACAGCGATGCAGCGAAGAACAAAAAATGATGCACCGCGTCGATAACAGAGCCTCAATTTGCAAATGCAGATTGAGGCTTTTGTTTTTGCCTACTTTCGGTGTGAGTAATGAAAGCATTTCGTAACTTTGTCTTCTACTCGATAAGTTATTCCCTATGGCAGCTACTACAATAAAAACAGACCCGCGGCATTTATATCGAAAGCTCAACATTCTGGTTAAGGTGGGCATCATTTTGATGGAAAGTGCAGCAGACAGCAACCGGATCATTCGCAATATGCGCAGAGTTGCGGCATTTTTGGGGTTGGACAATGACAATTTGCACATAGACATCCTATACGGAACAGTCAAGGTCAGCTATTGTGACGAAACGCATTCGTTCAGCCGGTTTGTTCATTCTGACAAATACACCATCAACATGAAGGTGCTGGCCGATGTGAGCCAGCTCTCATGGAAAGCCATCCGTGAAGACGAATCGATAAAATCGTTTGAGCCGAAATTGAGTGCCCCAACTTTGACGCAACCCGACTATCCGGCATGGGTGGTCACGCTGGGTGCCGCTCTGGGCAGTGGAGGGTTTGCAGTTCTGTTCGGGGGAGACTGGCCTTCATTCATTCCGGCTGCGATTTCAGGCTTTGTCGGCTTCACGGTGCGCCATTTTATGTTGACCAACCGCTTCAATTTCTACATGGTGACGGCGCTCACCGCGTTCATTGCCACGCTCACCGCTTGGTTGATGTTCCTCCTTCTGCCCGAAGGGTTCACGAAATGCCCCTACCATCCTTTCCTGTGTAGTGCTTTGTTCCTGGTACCCGGAGTAGCCCTGATCAATTTCCTTGACGACATGCTCGACAACTATTTGCTCGTCGGACTGGCGCGCCTGGGGAATGCCGCCTTGCAAATTGCATCAATGACCTTTGGCATAGTATTGGCCGTGAGTGTGTGTGGAGTGACCAATTTTTTGGGCAATTTGAGCATGCAACCCATCATTTCTTATTGGGAAGCTGCGATCGTGACCGGCATTTCTGCCATGGGGTTCGGCATGATCTTCAATGTTCCCAGGCGTTCCCTTCCCATTGTAGCTCTTCTTGGAGTGTTAGGCATGTGCCTTCGCAATTTTATTGCCTTTGATTTGCACCAAGGACTCATACTTGGTTCTTTGGCGGGCGCAACGCTCATTTCATTGTTGGCTGTGCGTTTCGTACATGCAACGAGAAGTCCGAACCACGTCCTGACTATACCCGGTGTCATACCGATGGTTCCGGGAATCTTGATGTATCGAGGGATTTTTGGCTTCGTGCATCTCGGCACAGACGCGACAGAATTTATGAGTGCTTTTGGCAATCTCTTGAATGCGGGGTTGATCGTCTTGTGTCTCTCCATTGGAGTAGCCACACCTAACATCTTTGTTCGTCGTTGGATCGCGAAAAGACGAAGAGAAGAGCTCAATGCGTTGATTGCAGAGCGGAGGAAGAGAGGGAAATTTGTGGATTTGGCCGATTTTGCGTGACGACTTTCCCGGGAGGCGTGCTTTTTGATGAAAAGCTTGCCTCCTTTTTCTTATGCCGAATATCGATGAAATGGGTGATTCTGCAATATGATGAGATTGCAAATCCGCGGGTTTTGAGAAAAAACTGGGATTTTTTTCGCGAAACCCTTGGAGTTTTCGGAAGAACACCGTACTTTTGCACTCGCAATCGGGAAGCAACGCTAACCAATAAGATTGCAGCGATAATTTGACTTACTTACATAAACGAATCAAGGAAGATATAAGAACAACGAAGCATTTACTTGTTTTCAAGTAGGTGCTCGGGTAATGAATAATCTCTTGTGAGATTGTTATTGCTAACGTCAATCTACGATTCAATGGATACGACATTCTGAAACAGAAAACAAACAAATATCATATTTACAATGAAGAGTTTGATCCTGGCTCAGGATGAACGCTAGCTACAGGCTTAACA
>ERZ772909.971-NODE-971-length-16548-cov-6.465167_pt1 | contig 16548 bp, 19 predicted proteins | sample MGYA00511137_ERZ772909 | MGnify/ENA primary metagenome ERZ772909 (study PRJEB29015, sample SAMEA2738095) | human oral metagenome | biome: human oral; feature: human-associated habitat; material: saliva | place: China | collected 2270 ... | reverse complement strand
CAATTGTGAATAATAAGCTTTATGTACTAAAAAATCCTAATGAAGGTACATTACGTCCAGGTTACAAATTCTTGTTAGGACAAGGTTCTGAAAATGGCTATAACTTACTTGTTTTAGCAAATGATCAAGGGGAAGTTATTTCTATGAAACGTTTATCAAAAGATGTTTCAGACTTTAACAAGAAAGATATGGCTGGTTTAGCAAACGACCGTATTATGATTGATATCAATCAAACAGATGACCAAATGGTTCGTGTGTATCACTAATCATACGAGTTAATAGGTGTAGAATTAACGAAGAGAAAACTTTAACGAAATGAAATATCAAAAAGACGATGGCTCTGAATAGTCATCGTCTTTTATTGTTTATGCATTAAATCGATTCATGATGGAGTCGATATTTTTAATTAATACAGAAATGGATCCGTCAGGGTTATTGATAAACTCGACCATTTCTTTGTTTTCATATATGTCGCTTGGAATGGTAATTTCAATTCCATTATCGAGTTTGAATTTTTGTTTACTATATTTCTTCTCATATTTTGGCACATTTGTAACTGGAATTTTTTCTGGAATTTTTTCAGTCGCAATGGCTTGATATGCTGCTTCTTTTGCAAGAGGTTTATCTTTGAAGACGGTATCGAAAATAATTCCTGCATCAATCTCATCACTTTCTTCTAATTGTGTTAAGATTGCTTGTTGTGTTGTTGCAAGTGCTAAATAATTTTCTTCGTCATATTTTTTAGCGACATGAGTAACGGTCTTTTTAATTTCCTTTATTTGTTCCTGTGTGCTTGTTGGAGGTGTAATTTCTAAAAATTGTTCAGAGAAATACGGAATTTTTTTACCTTCTACGATGTATTTTCGCTCGATTAATTGATACTGACCATTACTTGTATCCACAATGAACGCTTCTGATAATTTTTGAGAAGGATTTGGTAAAATCGCATGATTTTGCAAAACGGTATTTAATACTTGGTCGTCTTCATAATCTAAAAAATGCGTATATTTAGAGCTGTAGTCTAAACGTAAAATCGCAAAGAAATTTCCACCTTGATCATTAATGCCTGATGCGAATACATAATCAGCAGCAGGGATATCTTCTGCTGGGGCGATAATTTCATATAATTTATGGGCGAGTTGTTGAGTTTTTTCAATAAAAGGAATACTGTCATCTGCTAAAAATCCAAGAAGTGGTTCTTCTGGTGGTAAGACGCCATGACGAGGATCACTTTTTAATGTTTTTTCAATAATTTTTGTAAAATATTCTGTAATATAGGGATTCGATAAAGGTAATTCTTTTTGGGATAACAGTAAGTTTCCGCTATTTTTATCGAAAATGTGTAAGTATGCTTGGTGTAAAATCATAAGAACTCCTTAAAAATATTATTGATACAAACATACCATTTCTTTTTTTGTAAGTAAATGGAGTATACTAATTTTATTCTGAGGATGGGAGGTTTGAAGATGTTTGAAAGATTCATACAAACTCCTCTAGGGGAAGTTCGTTTAAGAAGTGACGGAGAGTCTCTAACAGGGTTATGGTTTGTAGGGCAAGTGAATGATACTAAGGACGTCAATGATATTGAGATACAGGATGATTTACCAATTTTTGGGCAAGTCGAAAGTTGGTTAGAAAGTTATTTTTCTGGAGAGCAAACTCTAATAACGATTCCGTTGCAGCCAAAAGGGACCATTTTTCAAGAAAGAGTTTGGCAAATATTACAAGAAATTCCTTATGGAGAAACAATGACCTATGGAGAAATAGCGCAAATAATAGCAAAAGAAAAAGGCGTAGCAACATACTCTGCACAAGCAGTCGGACAAGCTGTTGGAAAAAATCCAATCAGCATTCTCATTCCATGCCATCGAGTGCTCGGGAAAAATGGTGCGTTAACCGGATATGCAGGTGGAGTACATAGGAAAGAACAATTGTTAAGAATAGAAAGGGGAAAATGAATGGTATTAAAAGGAATTAAAATGATATTGGCGGCATTTGGGTCACTATTAGTGGCACAATATCTTGGATTGTCGTCAGCTTCCGTAGCGTCGATTATTGCGATTTTAAGTGTTGGAAATACGAAGAAGGCATCTATTGTGATAGCTTGGAAACGAGTAGTGGCTATGTTATTAGCTTTAACAGTAGCTATATGTGTATTTTTGCTACTAGGACATTCTACTCTAAGTTTTGGAATCTATTTGTTAATTTATATTCCTCTTGCTTTTCTGTTAAAAGCTGAAGCAGGCATTGCGCCAAGTTCGGTACTTGCGATTCACCTTTGGTTAAGTCATACGATAACAAATGGACTATTACTAAATGAGGCATTGTTATTATTAGTGGGAACATCAGTAGCACTTTTATTAAATTGGTATATGCCTAGCTATCAACAAGGTATTGAAGATAAAAGACAAGAAATTGAAGAAAAATTAAAAGATATTCTAAGAAAAATGGCATACTTTTTACGAGTGGGAAACGGAACAAATGATGCAAAACTAATAATAGAAGCAAAAGAAAAATTAGCTCAGGCACAAAAGCTTTTATTTATTGAAAGTGAAAATCAGTTATTTAGTCAATTTAATAAAGATTTATGCTATTTTGAAATGCGTGCAGAACAATTACAGTTATTAGAAGTGATGGCTAAAAATTTAAATGACTTTCATTGCCCGGCTAAAGAAGCAGAGTTATTAGCAGAAATGTTTGATACAACAGCGGAACAATTGCACTTAACCAATACTGGGTTAGATTTAATGGCTGAAATTCAAGATTATATTGATGAATTTAGAAACTTAGAGCTACCAAAAACGAGAGATGAATTTGAATATCGTGCAACATTATTTCAGTTATTAAGAGATTTACAACGTTTTATTGATCTTAAAGTATGCTATTTTAGAGATCATCATTAATTTGGCAAAAAATATATTAAAAAAGTTACAAAACGGCTTGCAATTCACAACAATTCTTGCTAGAATATCAAAGTGCATTTGTGTGCACTGGAACAAAACGTGGGAGGAGAAATCTTCATCTCCATTTAAACCACGCGCGAAACAATCAAGGAGGTAATGTCTCGTGGCTAAAAAAGTTGTAAAACTAGTTAAATTACAAATTCCTGCAGGTAAAGCTACACCAGCTCCACCAGTAGGTCCAGCTCTAGGTCAAGCACAAGTTAACATCATGGGCTTCTGTAAAGAGTTCAACGCTCGTACAGCAGATCAAGCTGGTTTAATCATTCCGGTAGTGATTTCAGTATATGAAGACCGTTCATTCGACTTCATCTGTAAAACACCACCAGCAGCAGTATTATTAAAGAAAGCTGCTAAAGTAGAAAAAGGTTCAGGCGAACCAAACAAGAAAAAAGTTGCTACTGTAACTCGTGATCAAGTTAGAGAAATTGCTGAATTAAAAGCACCTGACTTAAATGCAGCAGACGTAGAAGCTGCTATGCGCATGGTCGAAGGTACAGCCCGTTCAATGGGATTTGTAGTAGAAGGCTAACAAACATGCAGCTTCCAAAAGTCCCTAACACGAGTGTTTCACTCATGGACTTTGTGGGAGGTAGAACCGTTAAAACCACACAATAGGAGGAAATTATACAATGGCAAAGAAAAGCAAAAAATATTTAGAAGCCGCTAAAAAAATCGATTCTTCAAAAGCTTACTCAGTTCAAGAAGCAATCGCATTAGCAAAAGAAACAGACTTCGCTAAATTTGATGCATCTGTAGAAGTTGCATATCGTTTAGGATTAGATCCAAAGAAAGCTGACCAACAATTACGTGGAGCAGTAGTTCTTCCAAACGGAACTGGTAAAACTCAACGTGTATTAGTATTCGCAAAAGGTGAAAAAGCTAAAGAAGCTGAAGCAGCTGGAGCAGACTACGTTGGTGATAGCGAATTAGCTCAAAAAATCCAAGGTGGATGGTTTGAGTTTGACGTTATCGTAGCTACACCTGACATGATGGGTGAAGTTGGTCGTTTAGGTCGTGTATTAGGACCTAAAGGTTTAATGCCAAACCCTAAAACAGGTACTGTTACAATGGACGTAACTAAAGCTGTTGAAGAAATCAAAGCTGGTAAAGTAACTTACCGTGTTGACAAAGCTGGTAACATCCACGTTCCAATCGGTAAAGTTTCATTCTCAGATGAAAAATTAGTAGAAAACTTCAAAACAATTCACGAAACATTATTACGTATCAAACCTGCTACAGTTAAAGGTCAATACGTACGTAACGTTGCTGTAACTACTACTTTTGGCCCTGGGGTTAAAGTAGACGTAGCTTCTCTATAATTTTAATAATAAGAAAAGAGTCGAGTTGTCTCGGCTCTTTTTTGTGTATAGAAAGGACTTCTTGAAATAGTAGCTGAAGACGGCAGCAGCCTCGCAAAGCGAGTCTCATGCCTAAAATTCGAGCCTAAGGTCTCGAATTTTCCAGTACTAGAATCTGAAAAAAAGATTCTAGTACTGCTGCTACTATAGGAAGTCCTTTTTATTTTTTGATTTGAGGGGGGATGTAACTGGTTTTACAAGGGAAAAAAGCATGATAACGAAATTAGATTTTAAAAAAGTTTTACTTTTTATAAAAAACTATTTCATTGTTAGCGCTTTTATGTTAAAATAAATTTACAAGGAGGTGGGATAATGACAGAAATAATTAGATTAGATACTGAGAAAAATAATGAACGTACTACTGATATAGATATTCTATCTACAGAGGAGATTCTTCAAAAAATTAATGCGGAAGACCAGAGTGTAGCAAAAGTAGTTGAGAAATGTATACCTAAAATTTCGATTTTAGTAGATAAAATAGTAGAACGGATTCGAATTGGTGGACGTTTATTTTATATTGGTGCAGGTACTTCTGGACGACTTGGTATTCTAGATGCTGCAGAATGCCCCCCAACATATGGAGTAGATAATAATTTAGTAATTGGCGTTATAGCAGGTGGTAATGATGCAATGTTTGTTGCACAAGAAGGCGCAGAGGATTCAATGGAGTTGCCAGTAGTAGATTTATCGTCGTATCACTTTTGTGAAAAGGATGTATTAATAGGATTAGCAGCAAGTGGTAGGACGCCTTACGTAATTGGAGGCCTAAAATTTGGACAAGAAGTAGGAGCTTTAACTGCAGCTATTTCATGTGTTACAAATGCAGAAATTTCAAAATATGCAGAGTGCTCAATTGAAGCTGTAACAGGAGCTGAAGCTATTATGGGATCTACTAGAATGAAAGCGGGGACTGCTCAAAAATTAATTTTGAATATGATTTCTACTAGTGTAATGATAAAACTTGGGAAAGTATATAAAAATTATATGGTAGATTTAAAACCAACTAATCAAAAGTTGGTGATACGATCAAAAAATATGATTAGAACTCTTACAGGCGTTTCTCAAGAAAAGGCAGATTTACTTTATGAAGAAAGTGGACATAATGTGAAAAAAGCATTAATCATGGAAATTATGAATGTAGATAGAAATTCCGCTGAGGGAGCGTTAGAAAAAGCTAATGGGCATATTAAGAGTGCTATTCAGATTTTAGGAGGTGAAATTTGATGCAGGATATGGAATTGATTGTTTTTGAAATTATTAGTAATGGTGGGAATGCAAAAGCATTAGTCTATGAAGCGATTGAGGCTTCTGAAAATGGAAAGTTTAAGGAAGCGAGAGAGCTTCTTAATGAGGCAGATACTTTTTTAAATAAAGCTCATCAAGTACAAACAGATTTAATTCAAAAAGAAGCAGCCGGAGAAAGAAATGAAGTTACAGTGCTATTTGTTCATGCGCAAGATCATTTAATGACTTCAATAGAAGTTAGAACATTGGCAGAAAATATTATTCGAATGAATGAAAGACTTTGGAAGTTGGAGAATAGAGAGTAGGAATAAGAATGGCTAGATTTAGAAAGTGGACTGTAAAAAATACGGAACAGAATAAAAAATACAAAACCTCTTTAGGGATTACTGATTATGATATTCCTATGTTTGGGTATAAAAGTATTACGTTGATTTTTGTTTCAATTATCCTATCAATGTTCTTGATTCCAGCTTTTTGTAATTTGATTCAAATTGATTTTAAATGGCCATTTATTATTGTAGGTAGTATTATAGCGGGATTTACAGTATCTTTTTCTCAGTTTTTTATAAATTCCAAAATAGGTATCACAAAATCATTTTGGTTAATAGGTATAATTTGGTCTATTCTTATTGGGATAATCTATTACTTTATTGTTATGACTGGAGTAATTTTATAAAGAAGTGGAGGTGAAATTATGAAAATATTATTAGTTTGTTCAGGTGGTATGTCAAGTGCTATTGTTGCTAAAGCATTACATGACGCTGGTGCAAAAGAAGGTTTGGAATTAGTGGTAGATGAATGTGGAACACAAGCTTTCGCTGAGAAAGTAAAAGAAGACTATAACATTTCACTTGTAGCACCACAAATTAGACATCGTTATGATGTATTGAAAGCTAGCGCAGATGAAGCAGGGGTTCCTTGTTTATTAATAAAACCTCAAGGATACACTCCTCTAGGAGGACCGAAATTGCTTCAACAAATTAAAGAAGAATTAGAAATAAAATAGGAAAGTGGGGATTTTTTATGTTTGATAAAATAACAGAGTTTATGGATACAAAGCTATCGACTCCGATGGCAAAATTAGCCGAGCAGCGCCATTTAAGAGCAGTTCGTGATGGTATTATTGCAACACTACCAATTATTATTGTTGCTTCTATGTTTTTAGTAATCGCATTTTTACCAAATTCTTTACCTAAAGATTGGGGAATTACACAATTTATTCAAGCGAATCAAGCGAAAATTTTACTACCATATCGCGTTTCGATGTATATTATGACATTGTATGCAGTTTTTGGTATAGGTTTTTCTTTATCATCTTCATACGATTTAGATGGTTTATCAGGAGGGATTTTAGCTGAACTTGCTTATTTATTAACAATTGTTCCTAAAGTTGTTCCAGCTGCCTCTGCAGAAATAAAAACTTTAGCAGAAACTAGTGAGCCGTTAAAAAATTATTTATCTTCATTACCTTCAGGTTTTGTTTTACCGATGGCAAATTTAGGTTCAGCAGGTATGTTTATAGGTATTTTATCAGCCTTTTTAGCAGTAGAAATTTATCGTTTTACTCAAAAGAGTGGATTCAAAATTTCAATGCCACCACAAGTGCCAGCTTCAGTTGCTAGATCTTTTGAATCGTTAACGCCTACAGTTATTGTGTTATTATTAGTTTCTACAATTACAATGTTTATTGGTATTGATGTTCATAAAATTGTAGGAGGAATTGTTGCTCCTTTAGTACAAGCAACAGATTCTATTTTTTCAGTAATCATTATTATTTTCTTAACACAATTCTTCTGGTCATTTGGTATTCATGGTTGGTCAATTGTGGGGTCTTTAGCAAGACCGCTATGGTTAGTGTTATTAGATGAAAATACCGCTGCGTTTGCTAGTGGAAGTGCTATTCCGAATATTGCGGCAGAACCATTTTATCAATGGTTTGTAATGATTGGTGGATCCGGTGCTACAATTGGTTTAGCTATTTTATTAGTTTGGCGTTCAAAATCTGCTTATGGTAAATCGCTTGGTAAAACAGCTTTAATTCCAGCAATTTGTAATATTAATGAACCTTTAATCTTTGGAACACCTATTGTGTTAAATCCTCAATTAATTATTCCGTTTATTTTAGCTCCGTTAGTAAATAGTGTAGTTGCTTGGGTTGCAATGTCTACAGGTTTAGTGAGTCGAGTTGTTGCGAGTGCTCCTTGGACACTTCCTGGACCAATTGGTGCCTTTTTAGCAACAGGAAGCGATTGGAGAGCGCTTGTATTAAATGTTGTATTAATTGTATTATCAATTTTAATTTATTATCCATTCTTTGCGATGTATGACAAATCATTATTAGCTCAAGAACAAGAGCAGTAAGAATGTATCTTTTAGCCCTGTTCTTGTAACAGGGCTTTTTACTAATATATTTTAAGGAGTAAGTGAATGAAAAGATTAGGATTGTCGATTTATCCTGAAAAGAGTACCTTGGAAGCAATTAAGAGATATCTTAAAGATGCGAGTGAGTTAGGTTTTTCTAGAGTGTTTTCTTGTTTGTTATCTGTAAACAAACCAGCAGAAGAAATAAAAAAAGAATTTACTGAAATAAATACTTATGCACATGAGTTAAATTACGAAGTTATTGTGGATGTGTCTCCCAGAGTATTCGGGGAATTAAATATATCTTATAAAGATTTATCTTTTTTCAAAGAAATTGGAGCAGATGGAATTCGTTTGGATGCGGGATTTTCTGGATTAGAAGAATCTATCATGACGTATAATCCTGAAGGATTAATTGTTGAAATTAATATGAGTAATAATGTTCATACAATAGACACAATAATGGATTATAGACCGAATAAATATAAGTTGTATGGATGTCATAATTTCTATCCACATCGTTTTTCTGGTTTGAATTTAGATTTTTATAAGGAATGTACTCAGAGGTTTAATAAATATGGTTTAAATACTGCAGCGTTTGTGACTTCGCAAGATAAAAGAGCTTTCGGACCATGGCCAACGACAGAGGGGTTGCCAACATTAGAAATTCATCGCAATCTACCATTAGATGTTCAAGTGAAACATCATATTGCAATGGAATTAGTAGATGATATTTTAATTTCTAATTGTTACCCTACTAAAGATGAATTAGAAAGTCTAAAAGGATTGGATTTGAATCTTGTAACATTTAATGTGGAACTAGTTAAAGATATTCCTGAAATTGAAAAGAAAATTGTTTTAGAAGAGTTTCATTTTAACAGAGGAGATCAAAATGATTATTTCATTCGTTCAACTCAAAGTAGAGTGAAATATAAAGGACATCATTTCCAAGTTTTTAATGCTCCTAGTGTTATTAAGAAAGGTGATATCATTATTGAAAGTAGTGAATATGGACATTATGCAGGTGAATTACAAATTGCTTTGAAAGATATGGAAAATTCTGGAAAATCAAATGTAGTTGGTAAAGTGGTTGATATTGAACATTTTATATTAGATGAACTTAAACCGTGGCAGAAATTTAAATTTAGATTATGATAAGTAGGTTGAAGATGTCGTGAAAATATTATGGGGTGGAGCAACTGCTGCTAGTCAATATGAAGGTGGGTTTGAAGGTAAAAAAGGATTAGATACTCAAGATTGTAGAGCTTATTTGCCGCGTACTTCTAATGCTACAGAGGAAACTAGATTATTGACGAAAGAAAAAATAGCAGAAGCTAAGAGAGAAAAATCTAATCAATATTATCCGTTTAGAAATGGTACAAAAGGATATGAACATTTAGAAGAAGACATTGAATATTTAGAGGAATTAGGACTAGATATTTATAGATTTTCAATAAGTTGGGCTCGATTGTTTCCAAATGGTATAGATGAGTCTCCTTCTCCTGAAGGAGTTGCTTATTATGATAAAGTATTTGAATTATTAGTTAAAAAGAAAATAAAGATTTTTTTAACGTTGAACCATTATGCTTTACCTATAAATTTAGTGGAATGTTACGGTGGTTGGAAAGGGAGAGAATGTATTAAATATTTTCTTCATTTTGTAAAATTTGTTTTCGAAAGATGGGGGGAGTTGGTTGATTATTGGCTACCGTTTAATGAAATAAATGCGGGGTATTTTAGTCCGTTTAATGGGGTAGGTTTGTTAAAAGGAGAAGATGGGTATAATTTATCAGAAGTTTTTCAAGCCTTACATCATCAATTTGTAGCAAGTGCGAAAACGATTCGTTTAGCTAAACAAATGAAGTTGAAAGGGAAATTTGGATCAATGATTGCTTGTTTTTGTTATTATCCTCTAACAAGTAATCCAGAAGATAATCTAAAATTGTTGTTTGAAGAACAAATGAATCAATGGTATTGCATGGATATTTTATCAAAAGGAGAATATCCCTATTATTCATCAAAGTTTTTCGAATCTAAGAATATTACATTAAATATTACGGATGAAGATAGAAAGGTATTAAAAGAAAACACTTGTGATTTTGTTTCTATATCGTTTTATACTTCGTCTGTTATTACTGTTGATGAAGCGGAAAAAACAGCAGGAAATTTAGTGGTATCCACAAAGAATCCATATTTAAAAGCTAGTGAATGGGGCTGGCAAATAGATCCAGTTGGATTAAGAACTTCATTACATCGAGTATATGAAAGATATGGAAAACCTGTTATAGTCTCAGAAAATGGATTAGGTGCAAGAGATGTTTTAACAGAAGATTATCAAGTTCATGATTCTTATAGAATTGATTATATGAAAGCTTATTATGAACAAGCTCAATTAGCTTTTTTAGATGGTGTACCTCTTGAGGCGTTTATTGCTTGGGGAATTATAGATATTGTTTCTGCAGGTAGTTGTGAAATGGATAAACGTTATGGGGTAATCTATGTAGATGCAGATAATTATGGTAACGGTAGTTATAAACGATATAAAAAAGATAGTTTTTATTGGTATAAGGAATTTATTCAAAAATATAAAAAAGGGGGAAAATGAATGGTCATTGTTGTATGTCCTTTAATGCACGGTAAAATCATCGAAATTGTTGAAGGAATACCAAATACTAACTATAAATTTATAAAAAAGGAGGGAATAAATTTATATTTTGAAATAGGATCTATGTTGGAGGAAGATGCTGCCAAAATTATTAAAAGTGCATTGAAATCAAATTCTATAAGTAAGGCATTAATGTTTAAAGTATTAACAAAGGAATATATATAGGGAGATGAATTCAAATGGATAGTTTAACAAAATTTGTAGAAGAAAAAATTGCGCCACCTTTAATTAGATTTTCTCAAATTAGATATGTTCAAGTGATGCAACGTATGGGTTTAGGGATAATGAGTTTATTAATTATAGGGTCATTATTTTTAATTTTAGCATCTTTTCCGTACAAACCTTATTTAGAATTTTTAGGTGATTTTAGAAAAACGCTTGCTGCAGGAGCGGGGATTGGGACAGCATTTATTGGGATTTTTACGGTTATGACTGTTTCGTATGGGCTTGCTGAATGGTACAATGAAAATAAAGGGATGAAAATGGATATCATTCAACCAGTGGTTTTATCTACAGCTAGCTATTTACTTTTAAATCCAGCTAAAACTGTGAATGTTGTTGTTGAAGCAGGAGCTAATCCTTCTAAATTTACTGGAGTTCCTACACAGTATTTAGGAGCGTTAGGTGTGTTTACAGCTATTGTTGTAGGGATTGTATCCGTTGAAATTTACAGACTTATTATTCAAAAGAAAATAGTTATTAAATTACCAGAAAATGTGCCACCTATGGTTTCTCAAGCGTTTATTGCTTTAATTCCAAGTTTTGTTGTAGTCCTATTTTGGTGGTTAGTAGGTCATGTTTTAGGGGTAGAAATTCCAAAAGTGATTCAGAAAGTATTTGAACCTTTAGTGTCGATTGGAGATACTTCAGTAGCTGTAGTTTTAGCATCGTTGCTCAACCGCGTATTATGGTCTGTAGGTATTCATGGAGGAAATATTGTAAGTAGTGTTGGTGGAACAATTTGGCAACAAATGGTAGCAGCAAATCAAGAAGCATTTGCAGCTACTCAGTCATTTAAAGATTTACCATATACCTTTACATCACTTTATATGGATAATTATATTTGGACAGGATTATTTCCGTTAGCGTTGATTATGACATTCTCAAAATCACCACGTCTAAAAGCGTTAGGAGTACTTGCTTTACCAGCAACATTGTTCAATATTGGAGAACCTCTAATTTTTGGTATTCCAATCATGATGAATCCAGTATTAATGATTCCATTTGTTTTGAGTTATGTAATGTTAGCAGTTGTTTCTGTTATGTTGACAAGTTTTGGAGTTTTACCTACTCCAGTTCTTTCTGTACCATGGATTATGCCGGCTCCAATTAAGACGTTTTTAGCAACAAATGCATCTATTTGGCCAGCTATTTATGTGATTTTAGGATGGATTTTGATGGCAATTATTTTTTACCCGTTTGTAAAAGCAATTGAGAAAAAAGATTTATCTGAAAAATCTGAAAATGGAGAACTATTATATTCGTAGATAAATGATGCGAAGACCAATGTGGATTTCCGCATTGGTCTTCTTTTAGTAGGAGGATAAATATGCTAGGTGTTTCGATATATTTTTCAACTCCTTTTGAAGAAAATGAAGAGTATTTAAATCGAGTTAGTAAATATAATGTTAAATATGTTTTTACTTCTTTACAAATTCCAGAAGAAAATCAGGTGGATCAACTAAATTTATTGAAAAAATTTATAGATTTAACCAACCGGTTAAAGATGAAATTAATGATTGATATTTCCCCGCATACATTTGAAAAGTTTGGAATTAAAGAAGAGGAACGTATAAATTTTTTAAAAGAACTTGATGCCAAATGCGTTAGAATAGATTATGGATTTTTAATGGAAGAAATTAAAATATTTTCCGAAAATTTTGAAGTAATCTTAAATGCAAGCACAATAGATGGACAATTTTATGATAAAGGTATTGAAGTAGGTGTTGATTTTTCATCATTGATTGCATGTCACAATTTTTATCCTAGAAAAGATACAGGACTGGATAAGGGTTGGCTTGTTGGAAAAAATAAAAGATTAAAATCATATGGATTAAAAACAATGATGTTTATTCCTGGAGATGAAGTGAAAAGAGGGCCGGTATTTGAAGGGTTACCAACGATAGAAAATCATAGAAATCAATTACCTCTGTTAAATTATATTGAATGTGTAGAAAAATTATCTATTGATGAAGTAATTGTTGGAGATGTTAGAATATCTGAAAAGGAATTAGAGAAAATTGATTTTTATAAAAATCACCATATTTTACTTTTAGAAGTAAGCTATTTAATAGATTTAGATTTTGCAAATATAGTATTATCTAATCGAAAAGATGTAGCTATGAATGTAGTACGTTGTGTAGAATCAAGAACAGTATTGAAAAAAGCTAATATTGTTCCTTTTAATACTATAGCAAGAGAAGTAGGTGTTATTACTATAGATAATGAATTATATGGAAGATATCAAGGAGAATTACAAATTGTAAAGAAACCTTTATTAGCTGATGAGCGAGTAAATATAATAGGAAAGGTATCAGAAAATTCCATAAAATTATTGGATTTTATAAAGGAAGGTACAAAATTTAAATTTGTAGGAGTTGAAGAATGATGAAAACAATTATGTTGGTTTGTAATGCAGGAATGTCGACAAGTTTACTTGTAAATAAAATGAAAGCAGCTGCTGAAAAGATTGATACTGATATTTTTGATATTTTTGCTGTTCCTTTAAGTAGTGTAAAAAATGAAATAGAATCTAAAAATATTGATATTATATTAGTTGGACCTCAAGTTAGATTTAAGTTGAAAGAACTTAAAGAAAAGTATGAACCAGGTATTGTTGTGGAATCCATAAATGTACAAGATTATGGTATGATGAATGGAGAAAATGTTTTACTAGGAGCAATTGAAAAACTTCAACTATAAAGAGAGAGTGTAGAATGAGTGTATTATATAAAATTAAAAGTTCAATAAATGCTTTTACAGATACAGAATATGTGATTGCAGATTTTATTTTAAAAAATAGACAACTAGTATTGGATTCCAATGCAAAAGAGTTAGGGGATATTACAAAGACTTCTGCATCTGCTTGGGTTAGATTTGCTAAAAAAATGGGATATAAAGGATTACCTGCATTTAAAGTAGAGTTAGCTAAAGAGACTGAAGTGGCTAGTGTTGAAGATGAACTTGAAACTTTTTTAAATCCCAATGATTCTTTACGATTGTTATTGAAAAAAACTGAAAATATGGTAACTCAAAATATAAAGGAAACTTTTAATTTAATAGATTATCATGAATTAGAAAAAGCAATAGAAGTAATTAATAGCGCTAAAACAATTTATTTATTAGGAGTTGGGGGAAGTAGTGTTGTTTGTTTAGATTTTTATCATAAAATGACTAGAATTCATCAAAATGTTATATATGATAAAGATTTACATACATTAATGGCACGTATCGCTCAACTAGAAAAAGATGATGTGGTGATTGTTGTTAGTTATAGTGGAGAAACCGAATCAGTTAATACTGTAGTTAAGAATGCGAAAAAAATTGGTGCTAAAATTATAGGAGTAACCAAATTTAATTTGAAATCCACACTTTCGAATTTGTCAGATATTAAACTTTTTGTTCCAATTGAAGAAAAGGAAATTAGATTAGGTTCAATCACTTCTAGAAATAGCCTTCTGATTATTACGGACTTACTGTATTATGGTATTGCAAAAATTGATTTTAATTCAACAAAAGATTTGCTTGTTCGAACTCGTAATTTCATTAAGGGGGAATTATAGTGTTATCAGTTGGGTTGATGTCTGGAACTTCTTTAGATGGTGTCGATGTAGTTCTTTGTGATATTACCGGTAAAGATGAAGATACTCAGGTACAACAATTGAACTTTAAAACATATGAAATTCCTGAATATTTGAGAGATAAAATAAGAAAATGTTGTAGTAGAGAATTGGTTCCTGTAGAGTTAATTTGTTCCCTAAACTTTGAATTAGGGCAGTTGTTTGCAGAAGCAGTAAAAAAATTATGTGAAGAATCTTCAGTGAGTTTAGAAGATATAGCTTTTATAGCTAGTCATGGACAGACGATATTTCATATCCCAAAAGCATTTTCTGATTATGTTCCAAGTACATTACAAATTGGAGAGGCTGCTATTATTGCTAATGAATGTAGAACTACAGTGATTTCAAATTTTAGAGTGATGGATATGGCTGTGGGTGGAGAAGGTGCTCCTTTAGTACCTTACAGTGAGTATTTATTATATGCAGATGAAAATCAAGCTGTTGCATTACAAAATATAGGCGGAATTGGAAATGTTACGTTTCTTCCTAAAAAAGGAGATTTTACTAAAGTAATAGCGTTTGATACTGGACCAGGGAATATGATGATTGATGGTGCAGTACAAAAGTTATATGGGGAAAAGTTTGATAAAAATGGGGAGTATGCAAGTAAGGGAAAATTAATACCTTTATTGGCTGAGGAGTTGAAAAACCATCCCTATTTTGCATTAGATATCCCTAAGACGACAGGAAGAGAGCTTTTTGGAGAACATTACACATATGCGCTTTTAGAAAAATATCAAGATTATAATAAGAATGATATTATTTTTACATTAACATGGTTTACAGCTTATTCTATTGCTTATCATTATAAAAAATATTTTATTCATCAGTATAATTTGGATAAATGTATAATTGCCGGTGGAGGAGCGTATAATAAGAGTCTTATAAATTTGATAAAAAAAGAATTACCAGAAATTGAGATACTGATTCAAGAAGATTTAGGATATTCTTCAGAGGCTAAAGAAGCGATAGCTTTTGTGATATTAGGTAATCAAACTTATCATATGAAACCGTCAAATGTACCTTCTGCAACAGGAGCAAGAAAAAATGTCATTTTAGGGCAGATAACCTATCCAACTATATAAAATTAATAAACCTATTGTAGAAGAACTGCAATAGGTTTATTTGTTAGAAGTAGAAGACACTCTCGTTTGCTGGACGAGAAGGGATAATTGTTAAACTCTTATTGTGTAATTTGATTTCAGTTAAAACACTATTTAATACATGGGCGTTGTTTTTAATAACACTACCTTCAAAAGCAACAATAATATTGTCTTCTTGATTACAAGATAATAAAGCTTTAGCAATATCTTTTCCAGCTTGTTGCGCAATAGATGTTAGAAATAGATTATTGCTGTAATCTAAGTATAATGTTGCTAATTTTGCTACTTCTGTTTTAGGGCTGTTATATACTGTGTTTATAATTGATTGACGATTTGGGAAAATTTGTTGAATAGTAGGTAGTAAATCAAGGAAGTCCTTAGGACTTTCGTTATAATCTAAGAAGTTTATGTATGTTTTTAGAATTTGTTTTCCAATCCAATAACCACTTCCTTCATCACCTAGTATGTGCCCCCAACCACCTTTTTGGATAAATTGATCATTTTTTCTGCATAAAAGTGATGACCCCGTTCCTGCTATAAAAAGATTACCATCTTTATTTTTAAAAGTAGCAATATGACTCATTTTTAAATCTGATTCGATTGAAAATTTACAATTAAGTTTTTCTTTGAATGCTGATGTTAATTCTGGAATGAGTGTACTAGCTCCCGCCATCCCGATACTAATATAGCTAATATTGGAATAATTTACCTTATTTTTTAAAAGTAAATTTTCGATTACATGAATTACATTGTTAACTGCCATATTAAAATTAACAATAGGATTTCCCATTTCTCCTTTGATGCTGTCGATAGCTTGGTTTTCTTTATATAAAATCCCAATTGTTTTTGTTCCTCCTGCATCAATTCCTATTTTCATGCTAATTCCTCCTTTTGATTAATATCGTAAAGTAAAAACAGAAGAAATTCAATGCTAAGAATTATTTTCTTTTATTTTTTAACTAAAAATAGCATAAAAATCTAGTTATCCGCATAAAAACTGGACTTATCACACTT
>ERZ772909.968-NODE-968-length-16581-cov-9.391928_pt1 | contig 16581 bp, 10 predicted proteins | sample MGYA00511137_ERZ772909 | MGnify/ENA primary metagenome ERZ772909 (study PRJEB29015, sample SAMEA2738095) | human oral metagenome | biome: human oral; feature: human-associated habitat; material: saliva | place: China | collected 2270 ... | reverse complement strand
CACCTTTACACCAGTCCATAGCAATGTTTTTCGCATTTCCTGTTGCATCTTGGTAAACTGCATAAAGAGCTGGAACACCAAATCCTTCTTCATAAGTACGACGTACCAAGTGTCCTGGTCCTTTAGGCGCGCACATGAAGACATCAACATCGGCAGGAACTTTGATGAATTCGAAGTGGATGTTGAAACCATGTGCAAAACCAACTGCATTTCCAGCTTCCAAGTTTGGAGCGATTTCTGCCTCGTACAATTCTTGTTGAATTTCGTCTGGAGCCAAAATCATGATAACATCAGCCAATTTAGTTGCTTCTGCTACTGTGTAAGTATCAAAACCATCTTCTTTAGCTTTATCAAATGATTTACCTGGACGAACACCGATGATCACATCGTGACCTGTATCACGCAAGTTTTGTGCATGCGCATGACCTTGTGAACCGTAACCGATAACGGCGATTTTTTTACCGTCAAGTGCTGCTACTTTTACGTCTTTTTCATATTCCATTTGAACTGCCATAGTAATATGTCTCTTTTCTAAAAAAAATATTTTATTGCCTTTTTAAGGCTGGGTTAACAAATTTAGGTTGGATTTTTTAATCACGGGTAAATCCAGTAGCACCCGTACGAGCGATATTTTTGATTCCGTAAGGACGAATAACTCGTAGAAGCGCCTCGCTCTTTTCAGCATCACCAGTCATCTGGATAGTGATAGAGCTTGGTGCCACATCAACCACCGAAGCACGGAAAGGTTGAATAATCGCCAAGATTTCAGCACGTTTAGAGGTTGGTGCTGATACCTTAACTAGGATAACTTCACGTTCCAAGTGTGGCTGATCCGTGATATCACGGATGCGAATCACATCAATCTGACGATTAAGCTGTTTGATGATTTGTTCCACTTCATTTTGAGAATTCACATCAATAATAATCGTAATACGTGAAACGTTAGGATCCTCAGAAGCTCCTACAGAGATACTTTCAATGTTAACTTGACGTCGTGAAAGAACACCTGTGAAGCGGTTAAGGACACCCGAACGGTTCTGAAGTTTAGCTGTTAACATTCTACGCATTGAACTTCACCCCCAACATTTCGTGATTACTCTTACCGGCCGGAACGATCGGCAAGACATGCTCTTTACGAGAGATATCCACCTCGATGAACATTGGCACGTCTTCCTTGATAACTTCCAAATCCTGATCAATTGTCTCTGGATTATCAAACTTGTAAGACTTAATGCCGTAAGCTTGAGCCATCAATTGGAAATCTGGAAGGGTATCAAAGACAGACTCTGATGTACGCCCTTCGTAGAAGGACTCTTGCCATTGACGTACCATACCAAGTGAGTGGTTATTCAACATAACAACCTTGATTGGCACCTTGTAAATATTTAAGATAGCCAATTCTTGATTCGTCATTTGGAAACCACCATCACCAACAAAGAGTATAACTTCTTTATCAGGATTAGCAATTTTAGCACCAATTGCTGCTGGGACACCGAATCCCATTGTTCCAAGACCACCTGAGGTCACCAATTGACGCTCATTTTGGTATGGATAATACTGAGCTGTCCACATTTGATGTTGACCAACGTCAGTAACAACAACCGCGTCACCCTTAGTCAATTCACCGATACGCTCGATAACTGCCTGAGGCTGTACCATACGTTCTTTCTTATCGTAAGAACGTACACGCTCTTTGTCTTTTGTAACTTTTTCAATCCATTTTTCAGTGTTATTCTTAGCCACTGGTTCTGCTAAGAGCATTTCAAGAGCTTGCTTGGCATCACCAACAACTGGAAGGTCCACTGCAATAATTTTACCAATCTCAGCTGGATCTACATCAATATGGACAACCTTGGCATTCTTAGCAAATGTTTTAGGATTACCTGTCAAACGGTCATCAAAACGACAACCAATAGCAATCATAAAGTCAGCATCGGTCATAGCAATGTTAGCTGCATATGAACCGTGCATACCACCCATACCCAAGAAGAGGGGATGACTAGTAGCAATTGTCCCTTGTCCTAAAAGACTTGTAACAACTGGGATTTGGTAGCGTTCTGCAAAAGCAACTAGCTCCTTAGCAGATTCAGAATAAGACACGCCACCTCCAGCTACAATAACCGGCTTCTTAGCTTTACTCAACTGCTTCAAGATTTTCTTGATTTGCATTTCGTTTGGTCTTAGCGTCGGTTGGTAACTTGGAAGATTAATTTCAGGATCGTTGATGAAGGCTGTTTCCTTAGCCACGACATCTTTAGGGAGGTCGATAACAACTGGACCAGGTCGGCCAGTTGTTGCAATATGAACCGCTTCCCTAATAATACGAGGAATATCAGCTGTATCGCGAATCTGATAATTGTATTTTGTAATCGGCATGGTAATTCCGACAATGTCAGCCTCTTGGAAGGCATCCTTACCAATACCTGGTGTCGCGACCTGACCAGTAAAGACTAGGAGAGGTACGCTATCACTCATAGCATCTGCAATCCCTGTAATAGCATTAGTGGCACCAGGACCACTCGTTACAAGAGCAACACCGAGTTTACCAGTTGATTTGGCATAACCTTCAGCTTCGTGCAGACTTCCTTGCTCATGACGAGATAAGATATGATTAATCTTGTCATTTTTGTAAATAGCATCATACAAAGGAAGAACCGCTCCGCCAGGATATCCAAAGATAGTTGAAATCCCAAGTTCAAGAAGTGTATCTAGAATTAAATCAGCACCAGAGCGTGCTTCTTCAAGTTCAATTTTCTTCACATGGACCTCCTTTAGTAGTTGTTTTTTTCGAATTGTCTAAAAATTCAAAACCTTGTATACTATGATAACATTTTTAACCAAATTTGCAAGGGTTTCGGAGAAAAATATCACAAACTCTTCGGAAAGAATGTTCTTAGTTTTTTTCTTGTGCTTGACGTTCTGCTTTACGTTCTTCGAATTCTTCGTCACTCATCAAAGTTCCGCCGACATTAGCTGATTTAGCAAAGGCTGTATAGCGACGCAACCAACCACTTGAAATTTTTGATTTGAAAGGTTTCAAATGTTTGCGACGTTCTTCAAGGGTTGCATCATCGACAAGCAAATCAAGGGTACGATTTGGTAGGTCAATCACGATTTCATCGCCATCTTCGATTAGGGCGATATTACCACCCTCTGCTGCTTCTGGAGAAACGTGACCAATAGCAATACCACGAGTAGCTCCTGAGAAACGACCATCCGTAATCAGTGCCACATCCTTACCTAGACCGCGTCCGACAATCTTAGAAGTTGGCGCAAGCATCTCTGGCATACCAGGTCCACCCTGAGGACCTTCGTAACGAATGACAACGACATGGCCCTTCTTAACTGTTCCATTATCAATCAACTCAAGGGCCTGATCTTGTGAATCACAACAAATAGCTTTACCGCGGAAAGTTTTAACAGACGGATCTACACCACCGACCTTGATAACAGCTCCATCCTGAGCAATATTACCGTAAAGGATAGACAAACCACCAACTGGTGAGATAGGATGCTCAATTGGATGGATAATTTCTTCATTCTTGATTTCAGCACCAGCTACGTTTTCTTTCAAAGTTTTACCAGTAACTGTAATACGATCACCCTTAATAGCACCTTTTTTAATCAACTGATTGATAATGGCTGGAACACCACCAGCTTCGTGCACATCATGCATAGTGTAGACACTTGAAGGTGCAATTTTAGAGAGATAAGGTGTCTTCTTGGCAATCTCGTTAATGTCTTTAAGATCATAGTCAATACCAGCCTCACGCGCAATAGCAAGAGTATGAAGAACAGTATTGGTTGAACCACCCATGGCCATATCTAGAGCAAACGCATCATCGATAGCTTCTTTGGTCACAATATCACGTGGGCGAACATTATTTTTGATGTTATCCATCAATTTTGTGGCTGCTTGACGAACCAATTCACGACGTTCATCTGAAACGGCTAGGATAGTACCGTTACCTGGAAGGGCAAGGCCCAAAACTTCCATCAAACAGTTCATTGAGTTAGCGGTAAACATTCCTGAACATGAACCACAAGTTGGACAAGCATTTTTCTCCAAATAATCGAGCTCATCCATGCTCATATCACCAGCCTGATAAGTACCTACTGCTTCAAACAAACTTGAGAGAGTCGCTTGATGACCAGTCATGTCAACGCCACCCTTCATAGGTCCACCAGAACAAAATACTGCTGGCACATTAGTACGCATAGCCGCCAAAATCATCCCTGGTGTAATCTTATCACAGTTAGGAATGTAGAAAACCCCGTCAAACCAGTGGGCATTAATAACTGTTTCTGCAGAATCGGCAATCAATTCACGAGATGGAAGACTGTAACGCATCCCAATATGCCCCATGGCAATCCCATCATCCACACCAATGGTATTAAACTCAAAAGGAATACCGCCAGCCTCACGGATAGCTTCCTTGGCAATATCTGCTAATTCACGCAAGTGAACATGCCCTGGAACAATGTCAATATAAGAGTTACAAATAGCAATGAAGGGCTTTCGCATATCCTTGGCAGATTTAACTTGCCCAGTCGCATACAAAAGTCCGCGTGCTGGTGCCTTATCAACACCAACTTTGATCATATCACTTCTCATGATGTTACCTTCAATCTATAAAATTTCTTACAACATATGTTACCACTTTGGAAAGTAATGTCAAGGAATTTTCAGAATATTTTTGTAATTCCAAAAAGATATCCCTGCTATATCAAAACTGACAAAACAAAAAGGAAGCCCTAAGACTTCCTAAATGATTATTCAAAATTATTCAACGCTGAAGAGGTATGGATAAACTGGTTGGTCTCCTTGGAAGATTTCAACTTCGATATCTTCGTGAGCCTCTTCCAATTTTTCCGCAAGTACTTGAGCTTGTTCTTGATTACCTTCTTCGCCGACGTAAATCATAACAATTTCACTGTCTTCGTCAATCATTTTGTCAAAGGTATCAAGAAGGGCTTGGTCCATATCTGGTGTAGACACAAGAATCTTACCATCCACCATACCAAGGATATCATTTTCATGAATCTCAAGACCATCAATAGTTGTATCACGTACCGCCAAGGTCACGCTACCACTTGTTACATCTGAAAGACTAGCTGTCATAGCTTCAACATTAGCTTCGATACTTTGACTAGGATCAAAAGCAAGCAAACTTGTAAAGCCTTGTGGAACTGTACGTGTTTCAACAACAGCCGCATTGACATCTACTACTTCAGCAGCTGATTGTGCTGCCATAAAGATGTTTTTATTGTTTGGCAAGATGATAACATTCTTAGCATTAACCTGCTCAATAGCCTTAACAATATCTTCTGTTGATGGGTTCATTGTTTGACCACCTGAAATCACATAGTCAACACCTTGTGATTTGAAGATATCTGCAAGTCCATCTCCAGCAACAACTGCAATAAGGGCAAAGTCTTTAGGAGCAGAAGGTGCAGCTTGGATAGCTTCTTCTTTTTGAACTTGTGCATCGTGTTGGTTACGCATGTTGTCAACCTTAACTTTGACAAGAGCCCCATATTTAAGACCTTCTTGCATGACAAGACCTGGATCCTCTGTATGGACGTGAACTTTTACAATTTCATCGTCGTTAACAACAAGGAGAGAATCCCCAAGGTTACTCAAGTAATTTTGGAACTCTTCATAGTCAAAGTCTTTCACATAAGTCGGACCTTGTTTGAGACCAATCATGATTTCCGTACAGTAACCGAAGGTAATGTCTTCTGTTGCAACATGACCAGCAACTGACTTATGGTGTTCTGCATTAATCATCTCTGTCATCGTAGCAGGTGTCGCTTGGAAGTCCTCTGAAGCGATATACTCACCTGTGAGGGCTGACAAGAAACCTTCATAAATGAAGACCAAACCTTGACCACCTGAGTCTACCACACCAACTTCTTTCAAAACTGGAAGCATCTCTGGTGTCTTAGCCAAGGCAGCCTTAGCTCCATCGAGAGCTGCACGCATAACCTCAACAGCATCATTCGTAGATTCAGCTTTCTTAATCGCTGCTGAAGCTGCACCACGTGATACTGTAAGGATTGTTCCTTCGACAGGTTTCATAACTGCTTTATAGGCAACTTCAACACCTGCTTGGAAGGCATGAGCTAGATCTTGGCCGTCAAGTTCCGTTTTATCCTTGATACTTTGACCAAATCCACGGAACAATTGTGACGTGATAACACCCGAGTTACCACGGGCACCCATCAAAAGACCTTTAGATAAAATCTGACCAACTTCACCAACTGTTGAAGCTGATTGATCTGCGACAGCTTTGGCTCCGTTATCCATAGTCATTCCCATGTTTGTTCCAGTATCTCCATCTGGTACTGGGAAGACATTGAGTGAATTCACATATTCTGCTTGCTTACCTAGACGTGTTGCTGCCGCTTGGACCATCTCCTGAAGCAAGCTTGTTGTAATTTTAGACACTAGTTTTCTCCTACGACTTTAATATTTTGAACGTAAACATTTACTGTTTCAGCCTTGATACCGAGTTGATTCTCAAGATTAAATTTCACACGTTCTTGAATATTTTTTGAAACCTCACTAATCTTAACACCGTAACTCATAACAGTGTAGACATCAACAGTGATACCTGCATCAGTAGATTTCACGACAACTCCTTTTGCGTAGTTTTCCTTTCCAAGAAGTGCTTGAAAATTATCTCGGATAGCACTCTTACTTGCCATACCGACAACGCCAAAAATTTCTGTTGCTGAACCGCCAACTACTGTTGCGATGACATCATCTGACAATTCGATTTGACCATCTTTTGTATTGATTTTTACAGTCATAATTACTACCTCAAAAAGTTTTTATCAGCTTATTTTACCATATTCAAGCTTACTTGTAAAAAATAAGAAGAAGATACCCTTTGAATAAGAGTATCTCCTCAATATTTATCATTAAAACTTTCTCTTTATGAGATAACGACGGTACATCACATAGAGGAAGACCGCACGCCATACATTATCAACAACGGTTGCAATCCAAACACCCGCAAGACCCATTCCCAGACTCACCCCAAGAAAATATCCTGAGAAAATTCGGATAATCCACATCCCAATAGTTGTCGCATAGAAAGGCATCTTAGCCTTACCCAGACCTTGCCAAACTGCAGTGTAGACTAGAGTCGCCGAAGTCACAGGATTCCCAAGGAAAGAATAAAGAATAACTACCTGACTAGCCGCAATAGCTGCTTTATTATCTGTAAAGAGACCTGATAATCCTTGTCCAAAAAGCAAGATACCCCCTGAAACCAGAACCATCAAGAAGGTTGAAATCCAATAAGACTCTCGTATAATACGCTTCATCTGCGCCTTATCCCCTCGTCCCAGACTATTAGCAACCAAGATAACTGTAGCTGTGGCGACTCCCATACCAGGCATATAGTTAAACTGAGTGAGGTTTTCACCAATGGCGTTACCACCGACAACGGCTGTACCAAAGGTAACAATAATAGCCACAATGACCACATCTCCAGCACGCATCATCAGTCGTTCACCTGCTGCTGGCAGAGCAATTCCCAACAACTCCCTGTTGAAAGGTTTGGTAACTTCAAGCTGCTTCACATCCAGTTTCATCGCTTGCCACAGTATCACTGTCCCAACCAGACGAGAAAAAACCGTAGCCGTTGCGACCCCAATAATCCCCCAATGTCCCACAAAGATAGCTAAAGAAGATAAAATAGCATTAAGGACATTAGTTAAAAGACTGACGACCATGGAAATACGAGGCCGTCCCTTGGCCCGTAGTATGTTACCAAAAGTAGTCATTAAGGCTAGGAAAACCACTCCTCCACCGACAAGAGCAAGGTAGAGACTACCAGCCTGAGTTACAGATTGCTCAGTACCTAAAAGATTAAGAATGGCCCCACCACCAAAAATGGAAAGTAAACCAAGAATGAGACTAAGAGCAAGGGTAATAATAATAGCATCCCAGGTGTCTCGGTTAGTCGCTTTAACATCTCCCTTCCCTAGACTTCTAGCAATGACACTGGCACTTGAGGCTCCTAGAGCAATGAAGATAGCTTGGTAAATCGTGATTATATTATTGGCTACGGAAACCCCTGATATGGCGACAATACCAACCTGAGCCACTAGGTAAGAATCGACAACCCCCATCAACATTTGTAGAAGGTTTTCGGCCATAGCAGGCAAGGCTATGTTTAGAATTTTCTTTGTTTCTGTCATAATATTCTCTTCTATATTGATAAAAATAGGGCTGATTTCTCAGCTCCTATTTTTTTATTCTTATACACCAAGATAGCTTTCAACTGCTTTTTGCATATCAGCTGCCGCAACAACTGTTTTATGGCGAACTTCCGCATGTTCAAGTCCATCTACAGCAGCTGGGATAGCTACACCTGAAAGTTGGTGCAAATCTTCCACTGCTTTGAAATCATCCCCACTGTCTTTACCAGTGACAGCTGAAATAGCCACACGTGGGAATTTATATGGGCTAGCTGTTGAAGCGATAACTGTAGGGGTGTGGTCATCTGTCTTTTGAACATATGCTTCGTAAACAGCTGAGGCAACCGCTGTATGAGGATCTTCGATATACTTGTTTTCATCATAGACACGTTTGATTTCAGCAGCTGTTTCATCCTCAGTTGCAAAACCTGCTGCAAACAAATCAAGAATATCTTTATCTGCACCAGCCAAAGTATACTCGCCCTTAGTCACAAGTGCATCCATGAGCTCTTTAGTCTTAGCAGCATCATTACCAAGAAGGTGGAAAATCAAGCGTTCCAAGTTAGAAGATACCAAGATATCCATAGAAGGACTTGTCGTTACCTTGAAGTCACGTTTCTTGTCATAAGTACCCGTTGCGAAGAAGTCTGTGAGGACGTTATTTTCATTAGAGGCACAGATTAATTTGCCAACCGGAACACCAATCTGACGTGCATAATAAGCCGCCAAGATATTACCAAAGTTTCCTGTTGGTACTGTGAAGTTAACCTTATCTCCGTTTTGGATATGACCTGCCTTAACCAACTGCGCATAGGCATATACATAGTAAACCACTTGTGGTACCAAACGACCGACGTTCATTGAGTTAGCTGATGAGAATTGCGTATGATGAGCCAACAATTTCTCACGCAAGTCAACATCATTAAACATACGTTTCACATCGGTTTGGGCATCATCAAAGTTACCATCAATGGCAATAACGTGAGTGTTAGCTCCTGTTTGAGTGGTCATTTGCAATTCTTGGATTTTTGAAACACCGTCTTTTGGATAAAAGACAATAATTTCAGTTCCAGGAACATCTGCAAAACCAGCCATAGCAGCCTTACCAGTATCACCTGATGTCGCTGTCAAGATAACAATCTTATTATCAACACCTTGCTTTTTAGCTGATGTTGTTAGCAAGTAAGGCAAGATTGAAAGGGCCATATCTTTGAAAGCGATAGTAGAACCATGGAAAAGTTCAAGGTTGTAGTGGTTCTTAAGTTTAACTACTGGTGCAATAGCAGCTGTATCAAACTTGTCGTCATAAGCATTTGTGATACAGTAATCTAATTCCTCTTCCGTAAAATCATCCAAGAAAGCTGACAAGACCAATTTAGCAACTTCTTGGTAAGAAGCGTCTTTCAATTGATCAAAGTCCAAAGCAACCTCAGGTGTTGACAATGGTGTGAACAAGCCACCATCTGTTGCCAAACCTTGAAGAATAGCTTGACTAGCAGTTACTTTATTATTTTCGTCACGTGTTGATTGGTATACAAGTGTCATGGTAAATCCTCTTTTTAGATAGTCTGTGGCTCTATTGTAGCATAATTGTCAGAATATTTCTACACGTATTGTGACTTGTGAGAAAATCATTCGGATATCACCTTATTCTCTTCCCTCAACGACATGAAAAAATCCGGAATAGCGATTCCGGATGTCATTTTAAAATTTATCTTTGGTGTCATTCTTAGTTGAGAAAGTAATATCTTTTGATTTACCATCACCACTAAGCGTTACTTTCTTGTCTTTTTTAGTCACTTTTAGCTCTTGACCTTTTTTCACATTGAGACCATCGATATCAACATCTTTATTGACAGAAGTAACAGTCATCTTATGTCCCAAGCGACTAACCTTCCCTTTGAAAAGGGTTGTTGTTGTTTCGCCTGTCTTCGAATCATACTTTTGACCATTATCTTTCGCAGCTTTTTCAAGAGCTTCATCAAGTTCTTTTTCTATGGTTTCCTCACTATAATAGTTTTCAAAGGAATCTCCATAGAAGGCTTTAAATAAATCTCCAAAGGCTGAGAAGGACTTCTGAACCCTCTCACGATAGTCCTTGATATAGGTTTTCTTATCAAAAGTATAGCTAGCAGTCACCTTGGCATTGCTACCTTTTACTTTCATGGTTACAGCAGTATCTTTAAAGTACTTTTCAAGCTCCTTACTATCCAAGTCTGTCAAACTTTCAGACATGCTTGAGCTATACTCTCTACCTAGAGAACTACTGTACCATTTGCCATCAATATTACCTGTCACATAACGGTAAGTCATAAAGCCACCGATACATAAGAAGACAAGGACTACTGCTGACAAAACTGAGACTAGGATGCGTTTTTTCTTTTTGGGATCCATTGGTTTTTTAGGAGCCAAATTTGCCATAGCTGCTTGTCCTTCTGGAAAAGGAACCGTAGAAGGTGCAGTTGCTGTTACTACTGGTGCCGTTTCAGTTGGTAGAGGACTAGTACTTGTCTCGACGATTTCTGCCTCAACCTTAATAGGTTCAGTAGTAGCTGTATCTTCAGTTTTAGCCGGTGCTTCATTAACAAACTCCCCAGCTTTCAAAGCATCCGCCATTTCCTGAACACTCGGCTTACGTCCGTTTACCGTTTCAAAATAGTCCAACCATTCTGCTCTTGTCATTTATATTCCCCTTTAATTTCCTTTTTTATTTATTTTTTTGTAAAGCTAATGTCACCAAATTCACTGTGTGCCTTAATAGTAAAGCCTCCATTGTTAGGCGTATAATCTAATACATCACCTTTTTTAAAAGCATCTGAATCTCCAGCCTTATCCACAGTGATTGTTTGCTCCCAACGGTTAATATCACCCGTAAAAGCAGTTGTTGTGACACGACCGGTTTTGGCATCGTAGGTATAACTCTTTGGAAGTTCTTTCTTCACTGTCTCATCAAACTGTTTATAGTAGTCTTTTTCTGACAATGAATAACTATCAAAAACCTCCGAGAACTCCTCGCCGTACTGACCTTTCAATTCAGTAACTCTACTCTGGTAAGCCTGATAAAGACCTTTACGATTGTAAACAAAGCTCACTTTTAAGTGAGCCTTATTGTCAGTAATACTCATTACTGTATTGATATCGGTGATAAGATCTTGACCTTGTGGTAAAGCATTACTAACTTTATTCTTAGTATTAGCAGTATCTTTCAGAGTGGCTAACATTTTCTCACTAAAGGTTGGGCTTGTCCAATCGCCCTCAATGCTTGCGGCTCGATAACGGTATCCCATCACGAGACAAACAATCAAAAGTATGGTGAGTATCGCTGCAATCACACCTGATACCATCCCCACAATATTCTTTGAGGTTACTGGCTCCTTTGATTCTTTTACTTGTTGACTAGGATTGAATTGAACACTCACCATCCTATCAGCATTAAACTCTTTAAACTTATTAGTCGCTCTATTCCCTGCTGCAGAAGCCACTGGTGGCCTCAATTCACGAGACTTGAGAGGATGTGCTGTTTCACCCAAACTAAGCCCTTCTTCTTTTGTCATAGGAATCTCCTTATCTCGCTGTAAGGTTATTATAACAATTCTTAAAGCGTTTTTCTATCTTATTCGGGAAAGTCCTTTATTTTTAATTTGGATAAACACTCTAATATAGAAGGTTTCTAGCAAAAAAAGTAGCCCCTATAGAGCTACTTTAGTCTATCGCTTATCCTTTATAATCAAAGGCAATTTCGATGATTTCTTTCAATTCTGAAATAAGTGGTTCTTTCGGATTAGCTGTTGTACATTGGTCTTCATAAGCATGTTCGGCCAAAGTATAGGCAGTGTCTTGAAGAAGTTTCTTAGTAACACCTTGTCCCTTCCAGTTCATGGCAATACCAACGGCAATACCCAATTCGTATACTTTTTGTGCCAAAACTTCAACCAATTCAGCATCTGATTGCTTGTCAGTACCCCATCCCATAAAACGAGCGATATCTGCGTAATCTTTGTCTGCACGGAAGTAGTCATATTTAGGGAACATAGCGTGTTTTTGAGGATCACGACCGTTGTAACGGATAACGTGAGGCATCAAAATCGCATTAGTACGTCCGTGTGGAATGTCAAACATAGGACCAACCTTATGAGCTAGTGAGTGGTTGATACCAAGGAAGGCATTGGCGAAGGCCATACCAGCCATTGTTGACGCATTATGCATCTTTTCACGTGATTCTTCATCACCAAAGCGGTAAGAATGTTCAAGATTTTCAAAAACAAGTTTAATCGCTTGAAGTGAAAGTCCACGTGTATAGTCGCTAGCCATTACTGATACGTAAGACTCAATAGCGTGAGTCAAAACGTCCATACCTGTATCTGCTGTAACACTAGCAGGCACACTCATAACTAAAGCAGGGTCAACGATGGCAATATCTGGAGTCAAAGCGTAATCTGCCAATGGATACTTGATATGAGTTTCACTATCAGTGATAACCGCAAATGACGTTACTTCTGAACCTGTCCCTGAAGTTGTTGGGATACAGATGAATTGTGTCTTCTGAGCGTAAGGAATCTTGTAGGTACGTTTACGGATATCCAAGAATTTTTGTTTAGCGCCGAAGAAGCTTACATCTGGGTGTTCAAAGAACATCCACATAGCCTTAGCAGCATCCATTGCAGAACCACCACCAAGAGCGATAATCACATCTGGTTGGAAGTCTACAAAACGTTCCAATCCTTTATAAACCGTATTAGTAGATGGGTTTGGCTCAACGTCTGAGAAGACATCTACTGCTGGTCTGTGGCGGTTAAGTTCCAATTGGCGTTTAACCAAGTCTGCATAACCAAACTGAACCATACCAGGGTCACAAACCAACATCACGCGGTCAGCTTCAATGTGACGCAAGTAAGTTATTGAATCTTTTTCGAAGAAGATTTTTGGTGGGACGCGAAACCATTGCATGTTATTGCGGCGCTTTGACAATGTCTTGACATTCAAGAGGTCAAATGAGCTAACATTGTGTGAAACTGAGTTATGACCGTGTGAACCACAACCAAGAGTCAGTGATGGAATCATGTTGTTGTAGATATTACCAATACCACCTTCAGCCGAAGGGCTATTCACCAAGACACGGCAGGCTTTCATGCGGATACCATATTGGAGTTGGAGCTCTTCATTTTCAGTGTGGATAACAGCAGTGTGTCCAAGACCACCCAAATTAAGCATGCCTTCTGCTTTTTTGAATCCATCTTCAACACCATCAGATTTGATAAGAGCAAGTACTGGAGACAATTTTTCCAAGGCAAGTGGGTGTTCCATTGTTGCATCTGGAATTTCTGCCAAAAGCATTTTTGTACCTGCAGGAACTTTAAGGCCAGCTTTTTCAGCAATTTCAATAGCTGAGTGACCTACAATGGCACCATTTACAGCTGTACGCGCTTCATTAAGAACGACTTTTTCCAATTTAGCAATATCAGCTTTTTTAGAAATGATGACACATTGATGTGCTTCAAATTCAGCCTTAACTTCGTCATAAATAGCTGCATCAACGATAGCTGCTTGTTCAGACGCACAAATCATACCATTATCAAAAGTTTTTGAAACGATGATATCGTTGACCGCACGTTTAACCTTAGCATCAGCAGCGATGTAAGATGGGACGTTTCCGGCTCCTACACCAAGCGCTGGTTTACCAGTTGAATAAGCAGCCTTAACCATTCCAGGTCCACCAGTCGCAAGTACTGTGGCAATCTTAGGATGGTTCATCAAAAGACCAGTTGCTTCGATAGATGGCTCTTCAATCCACTGTATGCAGTCCTTAGGTGCACCTGCTTCAATAGCTGCATCACGAACAATACGAGCAGCCTCTGCAGATGATTTCTGAGCTGATGGGTGGAAGGCAAAGATGATAGAGTTACGTGTCTTAAGAGCAATGAGGGCTTTGAAAATGGTTGTTGAAGTTGGGTTAGTTGTTGGTGTAACCCCACAGATAACACCAACCGGCTCAGCGATAGAAACCAAACCTTGTTCTTTATCTTCAGCAATAACGCCTACAGTTTTGTCATATTTAATACTATTCCAAATGTATTCAGAAGCATACATGTTCTTGATGGCTTTATCTTCGTAAATACCGCGCCCTGTTTCATCAACGGCCAATTTAGCCAAATACATGTGTTTATCTAGAGCAGCAATCGCAGCTTGGTGAACAATATGGTCCACTTGCTCCTGCGTAAAGTTAGCCATAGCATCAAGGGCTTCAACCCCTTTTGTTGCCAATTCATCTATTACTGTTTGAACATCTTTAGTTTGTTTAGTCATATGAAACTCCTTTGAATACTTGTTAAAAACTTCACAAGCTTTAACACAAGTATATTATAGCGTTTTCTAGTCACTATGTAAACCCTTACAACGATAAAAATAAAGAAATCCGTCCATTTTTGGACAGATTTCATCATTATTACCAAATAATCACGCGATCTTCTGGGGCACGCCACATGCCGTCGCCCTCTTTAATGTCAAATTCCTTGTGGAATTCGTCGAAGTTGCTCACGATAACATTAGTGCGCCATTTGGCTGGAGCATGCACATCCACGCTAGCTAACATTTGCATGTATTCTTCACGTGCTTTCATACGCCAGATTGTCGCAAAATTAACAAAGAATTCATGAACTGAAAAATCCTTATCTCGTTTAGCTGCTTCTAAGGCACAGGCTACACCACCGAGGTCAGCAACATTCTCAGAAACAGTCAATTTACCATTGACCTTGGCACCATAAGAGTCCAAGCCCTCAAACTGATCCACAATCTTGTCAGTACGTTCCTTAAAGGCTGCATAGTCCTCTTCAGTCCACCAATTCTTAAGACTACCGTTCTCATCAAAGGAAGCACCATTTGTATCAAAGGCATGGGAAATCTCATGAGCAATGACAGCACCAATACCACCGTAGTTGGCTGATGACGATTGGTGAAGGTCATAGAAAGGTGCTTGAAGGATAGCTGCTGGGAAAACAATTTGGTTCTGCTGTGGATCATAGTAAGCATTAACCATGTGGGCAGGCATATGCCACTCACTACGATCAACAGGTTGATTCCACTTGCTCCAACTATGTGCAACTGAAATTTCGACTAACTTCTGTGCATTCTCAACAAATGACAAGTTCTCATCAATAATCTTCTTGTCATAGGTCTCTGGCAATTTTTCTGGATAACCAATGTGAGGCGTGATGACATTCAGTTTCGTAATGGCCTTTTCACGTGTCTCAGGAGCCAACCAGTCCGCTGTTTGAAGGCGTGATTTATAAACGTCAATCATAGTTGCTACTTTGGCTTCGACGTCTGCCTTAGCTTCTGGTGAGAATTTTTCACCTGCATACCAAAGTCCTAGAGCCTGATTGTAAGGTCCTTGTGCCAAGTAGAAGGCTGCTTTTTTCTTATCCATAGCTTGTGGCGTTCCTGAAAGCGCACGGCTATATTTTCCAGATAGAACACGAAGCTCGTCTGTCAAATAGGCATTCCAAGATGTCGTAGCATCGATAAGTAGGCCCGCCTTAAGTAACTCCCAATTTTCTTCTGAGTAATATTCCGCCGCGAATTCTGTCCAGAAGCGTTCTTCAGGAACGATAACTTTATCAGGGACTTGACCCAAGATTTCTGTGAAAATATTATCCAGTGGGAGTTCAGGCGCCAGCTTGGTAAAGTCTTCCCAATCATATGGGTGATAGAGTTCCACATACTCAGAAGATTCTTCACGCGAAAGGACATACTTAGCCAACTTAGCATCAAGGGCAATAACCTTATCCAAAATGTCTTTGATTTCCTCAGCTGTAAAGCCATATTTCTCAAGGAGTTCTTCTTGCGTCTCACGCCAAATTCCTAAAAGCTCCTTGCCCTTCTCATTATCCTCAGTATAATAGGTCGTATCAGGCAAAATAATACCCGGTGCGTAAGCCCAGAGGACATTTAATTGAGCATTCATAAAGTCTGGAGATACACCGAATGGAAACTCATTGGGCTTACCAGACATCTCAAATTCAGCAATTTTCGAAGCAAATTCTGAGAATGAGGAAAGCTTCTTGTATTCTTCAATCCAAGGTTTAACAGGCTCGATACCCACTGCCTCACGTTTGTCAAAGTCCGCAGCCATACGGTGAAACTTTATAAAGTTTTGTAGAATGGCATTGTCAGGAACATTCTCTCCTGCCAACCAATGATCAGTCGTTTCAAGCATGAGGTCTTCAATTTCATCTGCTAGATCTGAGAAACCACCTGTACGTGGTTTGTCATCGGGAATCACTGCTGTCTTTTCCCACTCACCATTAATCGCATGGTAAAAATCATCTTGTAAGCGTGTCATTACACTTCCTCCATCAACATTAAAAGTGC
>ERZ772909.966-NODE-966-length-16594-cov-3.596832_pt1 | contig 16594 bp, 12 predicted proteins | sample MGYA00511137_ERZ772909 | MGnify/ENA primary metagenome ERZ772909 (study PRJEB29015, sample SAMEA2738095) | human oral metagenome | biome: human oral; feature: human-associated habitat; material: saliva | place: China | collected 2270 ... | reverse complement strand
TCTACACCTCCTAATTCGCATTTAATGCGTAACACGTTACTGCTATTATAGAATCCGTAAGCTTCTCCGGAATCTTATCTTTCTAAGGTTTAAATAAAAACACAGATCAGCAAAGAGCCAATCTGTGTTTTCTAATTTTTATTGTGCGTGTTTATCTCGGTACAATTCGATTAGCTCTTGCGCCAATAACTGTACGATTTCTGTTGAAGCCATTTGGTCTTCGGCATGCATAAATAACAATGAAAATTCTGTTTTTTCTCCGCTCGCTTCTTTTTGAATGAGCTCTGCGTGAATTTTATGCGCCTCAACAAAAGCTTCTTCTGCTTCCACAAGTTTTGCATTAGCCTCTTCAAACAACCCTTTTTTAGCTGCTTGAATCGCTTCTACAAAAGAAGATTTTGCTGCACCACTATTGGCAATCAGCTGGAAACAGATGAGTTCCATTTCTTCTGTCATATTATTCTCCTATCAATGCTAAGGCTTGATCTAATACTTTAGGGCCATTCATCATTCCGTAGTCACGCATATCGATGGCATCTACAGGAATATCTCCTGCGATTTCTTTCACTGCTGGTAACTCATAACGAATTTGTGGTCCAATAAGAATAACATCCGCTTCATGGATATTCTTTTTTGCTTCTGTAATCGATTTTGCTTCGATTGAAACTTCAATCCCACGTTCAGTCGCACTTTGTTGCATCTTTTTAACGAGCATACTTGTCGACATTCCCGCATTACATACTAATAAAATTTGTTTCATAATATTAACCTTCCATTTCTTGTTCAACAACTTTGTCATGAACTTTGATAAATGGAATGTATAGAAGAACTCCAAGTGCAAAGATGACTAATTGAACTAGAACTGCTCTGAAGTCCCCTGCTGTTGCTAACCATGCATTTAAGAATACTGGTGTAGTCCAAGGAACTTGTACAAATGCTGGACTCATGAAGCCTGCAGCTGTTGCTAAGTAGCTGATTAAAATACCAAGAGCTGGAGCTAAGATAAATGGAATCGCTAATGAAATGTTATAAACGATTGGGTACCCGAATAATACAGGTTCATTGATATTGAAGAGTCCAGGTCCAAATGATAATTTAGCCACGTTTTTAGAAGCAGCGTTGCGGCTTACTAAGAATGTTGCAACTAATAAACATAATGTAGATCCACTACCACCCATTAACGCAAATGTTTGTACTTGAGATAAGTTGATGATATGTGGAATCGCTTGTCCATTGTTTGCTGCAGCGATGTTTTCTGTAATATTGATTAATAGTAATGGTTCTAGAATTGCACTGTAAATAACTGCTTGGTGAATACCAAATAGCCATAACATATTTCCTAGAGAGTAAATAATGATTACCCCAATTAAGCTTGTACCAATATGACGAATTGGTTCTTGGATGAAGACTGTAATAATTGAGATTAAGTTTGTTCCAAACATATTGAATAATAATGCTGAAACGACACCGAATAATGAAATAACAGTCATTACTGGTAGTAATACGCTAAATGATTTACCAACTGCTGGTGGAATATTGTCACCAAGGTTAATTTGTAATGCTTTAACGTTTGATAACTTGATGAACAATTCTGTTGCAATAATCGCTACGATAACCCCAGCGAACATTGCACCTGTACCTGTGTTGTTAAATGAAAGAACACCTGAAATATTCACGGCATCTTTTGCTCCATCAGGAACGGCAGAAACTGTATTTGGCATCATAACAATTAAAGAAACTAATGATAGCATTGATGCTGCCAATGGGTTTTCGAAGTCTCTGTTTTTCGCTAAGAAATAACCAACCATTACGGCAATAATAAGACCTGAGATACTTAAAGTACCGTTTGCAATTGTAATTCCCCAATATTGGAATTTCGTTAATGTATCCCCTTGGAAAATCCACTTAAATACTGTGTTGTTCAAAAGAACAATTAACCCTGCCAAAATATATAATGGCATTACTGTCGCAAATGCATCTCTGAGGGTTTTTAAATGAATTTGGTTCCCCAGTCTACCTGCAAACGCGGCAAATTTATCAATAAATTTTGAGTTTTTCATCTGAATATCTCCTCTCTTTATTCCTCAATTTGTATTTCAAAACCGTTATTGTCACTGACTTTTTTGTACCATCTTCCACTACTCTTGATGGTTCTCTTTTGCGTTTCTAAATCTACAGAAATAAATCCGTAGCGATTCTTATACGCATTATTCCAAGACCAGCAATCAAAAGCAGTCCATGTATGATAACCAAAACAACGACTACCTTCTTCAATCGCTTTATGTAGCCAAGTGAGATGTTCTTCGTAAAATTCAATACGATACACATCATCAATGATTCCATTTTCTCCAATGAAGCGATCTTCGTTTTCAACACCCATTCCGTTCTCGCTAATGAACCATGGGATATTGCCATATTCTTCCTTCACAATCATTGCAATGTCATAGATGGCTTTCTGGAAGATTTCCCATCCACGATATGGATTCATGCGACGCTCAGGCCATTCATACTCTTTAAAGTATTGGTCTGGCATCCAAGGGTTTTTGTACTCCTCGGGATTCGGTTGTACCTGAACGCGTTTTGGATGATAGTAATTCACCCCAAGAAAATCGACCGTATTTTCTCGAATCAGCTGCAATTCCTCTTTGGTATGACTCCATAACACGCCGTCCTCCTCTAGTCGTTTCACCAAGGTTTCAGGGAATGTTCCTTTCACCGCTGGGTTCAAGAAGACTCTGTTAAAGAAATCATCTGTAAATTGACTTGCTGCTAAATCTTCTGGGGAATCACTTCTTGGGTAAGCAGGTGTTAAGTTTAAAATAATCCCAATCTTGCCATCCAGTTCCAATGTCCGATATAGCGCAATCACTTTGGCACTTGCAAGATTTATATTATAAATCACTTGAACAGCTTCTTTCCCTTTCCCTTTTAGGTTTGGATAATGGAATGCATATAAGTATCCTGCTTCTGGAATGACCATTGGCTCATTGAAAGTTGTCCAGTAACGAATCTTATCTCCAAAACATTCAAACGCTGTTTTGGCAAATTTCACGAATAAGTCCACAACATGTTTGCTTTCCCAACCGCCATATTTTTGAAGCAATTCAACGGGTATATCAAAATGGTGTAAATTCAACACAAGTTCAATATCATTTTTCTTTGCTTCTTCAATCACCGCGTTGTAAAATTCCACAGCTTTCGGATCGGCTTCACCCGTTTCGAAGTCCTTAATCAAACGGCTCCATTGAATCGAAGTCCGGAATGAATTAAATCCAATCTCCTTCATCAAACGAAAATCTTCAGGATACGTATGATAAAAATCACTCGCCACATCTGGCCCGACACCATTAAAGAAAGCTTCTGGATCTGTTCTAAACCAATAATCCATCACATTTTCATGTGCCTTGTCAAATTGTCCTTCAGTTTGCGGTCCACTCGAAGCAGCACCCCACCAGAACCCTTGAGGGAAACTCAATTGTTTCTTCATAATTAACCTCCTTTCTGTAAGCTCTTTCACGTATAGTATATCACAATTTATTTATTTGTCTAGACAATTAATAAAGATAGTATTCAAATTATCGTTTTTGCCTATTCATACTACATTTGTTATAATATAGCTAATTTAGAGAAAGGATGACATTCGATGAGCGTAAAGTATTTACAGATTTATCATGCGATTCGTGAAAAGATTTTAAGTAACGAATACGCCATTAACCAACAATTACCCGATGAAATTACATTAACGAAAGAATTTAATAGCAGTCGAATGACGGTCAAAAAAGCACTAGACTTACTTGTTTCTGAAGGTCTTATCTTCAGAAAACGCGGCCAAGGTACCTTTGTCCTCTCTCGCGGTACGTCGAAGCGAAAACTCATCGTTCCAGAACGAGATATTAAAGGACTAACGAAAATTTCTGAGGATACACACTCTACCGTTGAATCAAAAATCATTCATTTTAAATTAGAGTTTGCTTCTGAATTCCTTGCAGAGAAGTTACAAGTACCACTGCAAAGTCCTGTTTATAATATTCATCGCCTTCGCATCATCGATGGTAAACCGTATGTATTAGAACAAACGTATATGAGTACAAGCGTGATTCCAGGGATTACCGAAGAAGTTCTATTAAAATCTATTTATCAATATATTGAAGGTCCACTAGGCTTACGCATCGCAAGTGCCACAAAAATCTTGCGTGCAGCACCAAGCTCCGAAGATGAGCAAAACTACTTACAATTACTTCCAACAGAACCTGTCTTTGAAGTAGAACAAGTGGCCTATTTGGATAATGGAACTCCATTTGAATACTCAATTAGCCGTCACAGATACGATTTATTTGAATTCAACTCATTTGCACTAAGACATTCATCATAGGAGGCACATTATGACAAAACCAATCTTTTTAAATGCCGTACTGCAAGAGAAAATCTGGGGTGGGACAAAATTGCATTCGCTCTTTAACTTCACTCTCCCTTCTGACAAGACCGGTGAAGCGTGGATTATTAGCGCGCATCCTAATGGTATTTCAACCATCAAAAGCCCTGCAGAATATGCAGGACTAGGGTTAGATGAACTCTATAAAACACATCCAGAACTCTTCAATGGACAACAATTGGCAAGCTTCCCTCTTCTTATTAAGTTGCTAGATGCTAGTGATGACTTATCCATTCAAGTGCATCCTGATGACGAATATGCGCTAGAACATGAAGGCGAATATGGGAAAAATGAATGCTGGTACGTGGTTCAAGCAGAGCCAGGCGCAAAAATTGTATACGGACATACGGCGATGACTCCTGAAGAATTTGCAGAGAAAATCGACAATGAAGCTTGGAGCGACCTATTTACCGAAGTTCCTGTTAAGGCGGGAGATTTCTTCGATGTTCCAAGTGGGACGATTCACGCAATCGGTGGCGGTATTGTGATTCTTGAAACGCAACAAAATTCAGATACGACTTACCGTGTCTATGACTACAACCGCACAGACGATGCTGGAAATCCTCGTCCACTACATATTCAACAAACAAAGGACGTAACGACGATTCCGCACAGTGTCCCAACGACGAATCAGCAAGTAGTGACAACGGAGACTGGAACAAGAACGACTTTTGTGGAAAACAAGTTCTTCACGGTTTGGAAATACGATATCGATGGTGATTACAGCGATGCACTCTCTTCTACTTATCACCTTGTAACGGTGTTAGACGGAAAAGGAACGCTCACAGTCGATGGAACAACATATCCAATAGAAAAAGCCGATTCCTTCATTCTCCCTTCAGGAACACCAACACTTTCAATTAACGGATCTGTACAACTGATTGTCTCTAGGTCGAACCAATAATAATAAACGCAAAAAGGTCAGCAAGGTTATCCTTGCTGACCTTTATTTTTATGCATTCAATTGTTTTGTAATGTCTACGATTTCGTCGATTAAGCCACCGATTGTTGCAATCGTATCTTTAAGCGGAGCATCTGTTGAGACATCCACGCCTGCTGCTTTCGCAAGCTCTTCTGCGCTCTTTGTTCCGCCCATCTTCAAGACTTCCACCCAAGTATTTGCGACACTTGAATCTTTTTGAATCATCTTCGCCACTTGTGTACCAATCGTTAACCCAGCTGAGTAAGTGTACGAATAAAGTCCCATGTAATAGTGCGGTTGACGCATCCAAGTCAACTCTGCACCTTCTGTCAGAACGACTTCTGGTCCCCAGAATTTAGCCAATGTTTCTCTGAATAAATCATTTAACGTATCGGCATCCAAGCTCTTACCTGCATCCACTAAGCGGTATACTTCGCGTTGGAAGTACGCTTCTAATAAGTGAGTGACAATGTTGTGGTAATAAGTTTTAGCCACCATTTGAGAAGAAATCCAACGTTTCATACGTAGGTCATCGCCTGCTTTGTTCTTCAAGTAGAACTCAACCAATAATTCGTTCGTTGTTGATGGAGCTTCTACAAAGTACATGCTTGGACGACCATCGAGGATATTTTGGTTTTTGTACGCTAATTGGAAGTGCCCTGCGTGTCCTAATTCATGCGCGAGTGTCATACAGTCATTCATATCTTCTGTAAAGAACATTAAGATAAATGAGTTTGCTCCATAAGGTGATGAACAGAACGCACCCGTACGTTTACCGATTGTTTCAGCGTAATCAATCCAACGGTTGTCGAAGGCTTCTTTCATAATCTTGAGGTAATCTTCCCCTAGTGGTGCTAATCCTTCTAAGATATATTGTTTTGCTTCGTCATACGTTACTTTGGCTGCGTAAGTTGGATCCACTTCCAGTTTCAAGTCTTCATAGCGTACTTCGTCTAATTGATAGATTTCTTTCAATAGGCGTGCGAATTTACGCATATGTGGCGCTAATTCTTCCATGATGACATCGATTTGACGGTCGTATAATTCACGAGACACTTTTTGACGGTCTAGTAAGTAGTCAAACACTGAATCGAATCCACGCAATGTTGCCATTGTTTTTTCTTTTTGAATTTGTGTATTATACGCTGAAGCAGTGCTATGTTGGTATTTGCGTAATGTGTCGCTAAATACTTTGAACGCTTCACGACGAATTGCTGTATTTGGTTCAGATTGCATACGGCCTTCAAAGCTGTTGTATGTCATCGGAATCACTTGTCCGTCAGCTTCCACGTCTGGGAAATGAATATCTTTGAATTTAATATCATTGTACGCTTGATAGCCTGCATCTAATGTGTTTCCGAGAGCAGCTAGAGTTGCTTCTACGTCTTTTGATAATAAATGTTTCTTATCTTCTAAGAGACGTTCGATATATAAGGCATCTTCTTTATTCGCGCGTGCTTCTTCTAACACGGCATCATCCAATTGGCTTAATTCAGATTCAAAGAAACTTAATTTGGCGTCTAATCCTGCTAACACGGTACGTGTTTGTGCAGCACGTGTTTGTGCTTCTTTATCTTTCGTATTGGCACTGACTGCTAAATTACAATAAGCAGAAACTTTTCCGCGAAGTTCTAATAATTCACGGTATGTTGCTAAACCAGCATTCACTTGAGGTGCTGTTGTAATTTGCCCTTCGTATTCTTTTTGGAAAGCCTCTACTTTCCCTTTAAGGTCTTCTAACGCTTCGTTAAATGCTTCTTCCGTTTGAAACAAATGCGTTAAATCCCATGTTTGATTTACATCTACTTGACTTCTTTCAATCATATTCTCACTCCACTTTCTAAAGTCGTACTTCCATTGTACCACAGTTTTCATTTAATTTTCAGAAAACTTTAATGATAAACAAAAAAAGTGTTACAGCCTCTCGACTGTAACACAGATTCATGTTTATTATTGTAACGCTCCGATTGCACGAGCGATTTCTTCATTAGAGCTTCCTGGTTTAATTTCGAAAGTACCAGTCCAGATCTTATCAGCAATGTTTTTTGATGTTAAGTAATCTACGAACTCTTTAGCACTCTTAACTAAGCCTGCTTTTTCTAATTTATCAGCAACATCATTTGATGATTCGCCTTCTTCAACTGTAATAGATACAGGTTTTGAAGATTGTGTAGTTGCTGCTTCAGTTGTTGAAGCTTGTGAAGTAGCTTTAGCACTTGATGTAGACGCTTGGCTACCAGATTCTTTTTCAGCTAATAAAGACTCGTAAGCTGCTTTATAGCTTGCTTCATTTGCTCCTTCAGAAACGATTGGCAAATTCACTGCATCTAATTGGCTCTTTAATGATTGTGGTACAAAAGGCCAAATCACAGTAACCAATGCTAAAATTAACGCTGCTAATAAGAAGCCCATTCCTAAAGAACGAAATTTCGTTTTACTCATGTTCTTCCTCCTTAATTTGCATCTGCTTCAAAATAGTTATCGATTACCAATTGTACTGTTGAAACAGGTACGTTTAATTGTTCAGAGATTGATTCTACTGAGTTTCCGTGGCTGAACAATGTAATGATTTGTTGTTTTGTTACATTGTGTAAGCGACCAGATTCTTCTGCAGTTACTTCTTCCACTGCTTCTGTTTCTTCAGCTACTGGTTCTGGTTTTTCAGCTACACGAACTTCTGCTGTTTTTGCAGCGCGAACTTCTTCATAAGTTGGTTCAACTGATGGTCCTTTGTAAACAGTTGTTCCTTCTAATTCTTGAATTTTTTTCTTTAATGAATATACTTCACGGTTTAACTCTAATAAACCTTCAGCTAATTCATCGATTTCTTCTTCATTGTTGTTATCCTTTAAGAATAGTGAAATGAATAAGAAAAATACTGCTAATGCTAATAACGCGAGAACTACGACCCATACGTGCATTTTTTCACCTCATTAAATATTATTTTTTTCCTTTCATCCTATTTTAAATAATGTTAGCCAAAATATCAAGGTTCAAGGCGAAGTTTATCATTTTGTTAACGAATTGAAACATTACACAAACTAGCTAAAAATAAAAAAATCTTTACCCTCCAGTCCTTATTCAGGAATAAAAGGTAAAGATTTCTGTTGGTATTAGCCGCGCATTTCTTCCTTCACTCGTTTTTCTTTTTGACTTAAAACGAGTAAGTTTTCGCGGAGTTCTTGTTCCATTTGCGTCAATTCGTATTCGGCTTTTCTACGTTTTTGACGGCCTTCTTGTTGAATGAGAATCGTTTCTTCTAATGTTTCAATCAAGTCTTGTTGTGTCTTTTGAAGGGTTTCAAGATCGATAATCCCACGTTCATTTTCACGGGCTGTTTCAATCGTTGAAATCTTCAACATTTCAGAGTTCTTTTGAATCAATTGGTTTGTCGTTTCAGACACTTGACGTTGCGCTGTCACGGCATCCTTTTGACGAAGCAATGTCATCGCAATGGCAATTTGGTTCTTCCATAAAGGAATCGTTGTCGTAATAGAAGATTGAATTTTTTCCGCCAATGTTTGGTTCGTATTTTGAATCAAGCGAATTTGTGGCGCTTGTTGAATCGTCATTTGGCGCGTTAATTTCAAGTCGTGATTTCTCTTTTCAAGACGGTCTAAGAACTGATGTAAGTCATTGACGACTTGCACATCCATTTGGTCTCCGGACTCTTGCGCCTTTTGCATCGCTTCAGGAATGAGTTTTTGTTGCAACTCTTCAATCTTTAATTCCCCAGCAGCAATATAAATACTTAACGCTTCGAAGAATTCCTTATTGCGTTGGTACAGTTGTTCTAGTGACAAGTTGTCGTTTAATAAACCATTCTTTTCATGGTCTAATCGTACGGCAATCTTATCCACTTGAGAACCGACTTCTTGGTATTTTAATTGCATTTCGTAAATCGACTTCTTCACACGACCAAAGATTTTACGGAAGATGTTCGAATCTTGCGCTATAAGGTCGTTCGGATCTGTCTCGTTGAGTCGCATCATCAACTCGTTGAGCGTATCTCCGATTTCCCCTGTATCTTTATTTTGCACATGAGCTAGCATCGAATGAGAGAATTCACCAAGTTGCTTTTGCGCGCCAGCACCATAACTAATGATGGCCTGCATATTCTTTTCATCGATTTGTTTGGCAAGAGCTCTTGCTTGTTCTTGTTGCTTTTCTGGCAAAGTATCGACCAGTGCACGTTTTGCATCTAGTTGTTCTTGTGGAAAATCACTTGCCACATCTTGCAATGTTGTATTTTTTACGACGTCTTCTCCAAATGGGTTTTGAATGAGTGCATCCACCATTGATTTTTCTTCAGTCATTGTTCTCTACTCCTTTATCGTACGATTCACGTAATCCATCTCTGCTTCAGATTTTTTAATCTTGTCTTCTTGGAAATGTAAGTAATCCTCTTCCAGAGTTGCACAGACGAGATCGATTTTTTCTCCTAATTCTTGTAGCGTTTGATACGTTTCGCTTCCTTTTACGGGTTGTTCACTCAACTCTTTGTAGGCTTTCGTCATTTCATTTAATGACGGTACGCAAGTATGAACGAACAAGTTGGCTTCTGGAAGTTTCTCAGGGTGTGCCACTAATTCTTTGAAATAATCTTTCATCGTTACGGTTGTGTTATAGCGATTACTAATAATTCTTAGTTTTGTATAACTTTGAATCGTCTCATCAATTTCTTGAATTTGTGTCTTCACCGCTGACATTTTTTGTCTAAAATAATCGATTTCCTGCTTGGATAATCCTGATTGTTCATAACGTTCTTGTACCTTACTAGAGGTTTTATCTAACGGTCTCTTTGTTTTGCCAAAAACCGATTTTACTTCCATTTCTTCTGGAAATAGCATGAAGAAAAAGATACCTGCTAGTACGAGAAGTGAGAATAACAACCGTACTGATGAACCGTAAATATGACTCATAAAGTAACGTGTTATGAATACAAACAATACTAGTTTGATAAGTCTATTCCACTGCTTCATGGCACTCCCTCCTTATGGACCTATTGTATCATTTGGTTATTTTAGAACATGGTACTTAAGGATGATTTCTATGGGACTTAAGGCTGAATCACAGAACGCAACAAAAGGAATTAAACAGCCTTCACTGCTTAATTCCCTTCTTGTTCTTAAAAGTTTTATTTTTTACTTTTAGCAAATACGAATGCGCCACCTGATAAGAAGACTGCTGATAGAATCAGATATAAAGTTCCTAATGATGTACCTGTATTTGGTAATTCATCTTCCGCAGCTGCTGGTGTACCTTGTGCAACTGGTGTAGGAGATGGATCTTTTTCTTTTTTAGCATCATTGTCTGCTGCTTGTTCTGATTTAGCAGCAAGAGGTGTTGCTAACGCACGTGTCTCAGTTGCTTTGGCATTTGTTTCAGGTGTTACAACTTCGTCTTCAACAGCATTTGATTCTGCTGCTGGAGTTTCACTTGTTGCTAATGTTTCTTCAACTGTAGCACGTAGCTCTGCCTCTGTCACAGTTGTTGTTGTAGTCGTTGTCGGTGCCTCTGTTACTACAGGAGCAACTGTTGTTACTACTGGCGCCTCTGTTACAACTGGCGCTGATGTCGTTACAACTGGTGCTTCTGTCACTACTGGCGCTGATGTTGTTACTACCGGTGCTTCTGTTACCACTGGGGCAACTGTTGTCACTACCGGTGCTTCTGTTGTCGCTACTGTTGTAGTTGGCGCTTCAGTCGTTGTAGTTGCTACTGTAGTAGGTGCTTCCGTTGTCGTTGGCGCTTCTGTAGTTGTTGGTGCCTCTGTAGTTGTTGGCGCCTCTGTCGTCGTTATTGTCGTAGTCGGAGCGACCGTTGTTGTAGTCGTTGTTGTTGGTGCAACCGTTGTCGTCGTTGGCGCTTCTGTTGTTACAGGTTTAGCATTTGGCTGCCATACGCGAACATAATCGATTTGCATGTCTGAACGACTTCCATCCTTATAACTATCTTTGTAAGGAATCGCATCCGTATAGTTACGAGTACCGCCATCAAAGTCCTTCACAAATGAACCACCTACGATATGCGTTAATCGTAAAATAAATCCATTATCCTTATTGACGAATGGTGTGTTCTTTAGCAATTCACTATATTTAATAGTTTTTACGGCCTGTCCGTCATAGAAGAAAGTTACCTTATCTCCTTCTTTTAAGACCCCATATGTGTGGAAATCTGTTTGCGTATCCCCATTATTAGGAATTTTATAAGGATGTTGTTCACTATACTGACCAGTCTTACCTGGTGTCGGTTCTGTATGAACATTTGCTTGAATGAATTTCGGATCATATCCTTTAGACTCAAAGACATCAATCTCCCCACTCTTTGGAGAGCCTCCGCCTTTTGTACCAGTCATCCAGAAGGAAGCCCATGAAGATTCACTAAATGGTAACTTGATACGTGATTCGGCATAAAAATCACCTTTGAATTCAGTAAGAACTTTCCCATGACGGTCACGCGTTTGAATGGCACCTGATGTAAATGGTGCTTTGTAAGTAACTGGATTGCCATCCTTATCTTTATAAGTATTCTCACGGTCTACCCATTCATGTTTTTTTGTTTGGTCATTCCACTTCCATTGTTTCGGCGTATAGAGTGCCGTTAAATGAAGGATTCCATCTTTTAAAGAAACATTTGCTGGGTCATCTGTGAAATGCATTTGCGTTCTTGCTTTAGGATCGAAACTTGAAAGAGAATAATCCCATTTAGTTCTGTCGAGTTTGGCCCCGTCAAACTCATCAAACCATGTTAAATCATAGTTTTTTGGAACTCCATTTGGCAGTACTACATTAGGAACTCTTCCTTCACCTGTTTCTGCATAAACTGTTGCGAACGGCGCTAACAGACTTGTGCTCAAGATTAGGCTTGCTCCTAATACTCTTGCTCCTGCAATCATACCTTTTTGTTTATTACGTACTTTTTGCATACTTGTTCTCCTATTTCTTCTTTATTTTAAGAAAGGAAAATCTGGAATCCCTTTCTTACATTAGACATTATCTAAACTGGGTAAGAACATTTCCTGACAGACTTATGAAATTAATCTTCTAAATCTATAGTAAAATTGCTAAAAAAGTATGATTTCGATTGAAATTTAAAGAAAGTATGGAGATGAAAGTTTCCTTTTGTTGATAAATCCCCTCTCTTTTTAGCATCAAAACATTGATAGAACGCTTAAAAAAGAGATGAACTAGAATTATTCTAATTCATCCCTTCAACATGTTTATTTTTTGAACACAATTTGAAAAAAACTGAGCCGAATTGCTTCGACTCAGTTAAATTTTTATTATTCTTCTTCAGGAACAAGCGCTTCTGGGAAGTATTCACGCACAATTGCAGCACAACGATTACATAAAGTCGGAGCATCTTCTAATGTCCCTACTTCAATCTTCACAGCACGGCAACGTTCGCAAGTTTCACCTTTAGCATGTTCAACAACGACTTTCACGCCTTCACCTTCAACTGCATTTGCAGGAGCTTCAACGCCTTCTGCAGCCACTTCTAATTCACTAACGATGAATAATTGAGCTACATTTGTGTTTAAGCCCTCTAATAAAGTGCGAACTTCATTAGATGGATATAGCGTTACTTTTGCTTCGAAGTTCTTACCGATTAATTTCTCGTTACGAGCTTCTTCTAAAGCTTTCAAAGCAGTGTTACGAACTTTGAAGAATTCAGCCCATTGTGCTACTACTTCTTCTGCATTTTCGTAGATTTCTACTGTTGGGAATTCAGCTAATTGAACATAAGCTTCTTCTTCCTTCAAGTATTTCCAAACTTCTTCACTCGTATGAACTAAGATTGGGCTTAGTAATTTCGTTAATTTCACTAAGATATCGTAAATCACTGTTTGCATTGCACGACGTTCATAGTTATCTTCGTGTTCGATATACACAACGTCTTTTGCAAAGTCTAAGTAGAATTGTGATAAATCAACTGTACAGAAGTTCATCACTGTTTGATAGATTGTTGAGAATTCATATTTTTCATATGCTTCTTCAATTGTCTTCACAACATCATTGAAACGAATCATCATATATTGGTCAACACTTCGTAGGTCTTTAAACGCTACGGCATGTTTAGATGGTTCGAAGTCTGTAGTGTTCGCTAACATAAAGCGCATTGTGTTACGAATCTTACGGTATGCTTCAGATACTTGGTTTAAGATTTCAGTACTGATACGTACGTCTGATTCGTAGTCCACAGAAGATACCCATAGACGGATAATGTCTGCCCCTTTTGTTTGCATTTCTTTTGCAGGTGAGATGACGTTTCCTAGAGATTTACTCATCTTCTTACCTTCTCCGTCCATTACGAACCCTTGAGAAAGAACGGCTTTATATGGAGCTTTCTTATGAACCGCTACACTTGTTGTTAAACTTGAGTTGAACCATCCACGGTATTGGTCTGATCCTTCTAAGTATAAATCAGCTGGGAATTCTAACTCTGGACGAATACTTAATACACCAGCATGTGAGCTACCTGAGTCGAACCATACGTCCATGATGTCCATTTCTTTTGTAAATGTGCCGTTTGGACTGCTTGGATGTGTGAATCCTTCTGGTAATAGGTCTTTTGCTTCACGCTCGAACCATACGTCAGAACCGAATTCTTCCACTAATTTCGCAACGTGTTCAATTGTTTCTGGAGTGATAATTGGTTCTCCGTTTTCACCGTAGAATACAGGAAGTGGAACACCCCATACACGTTGACGAGAAATTACCCAGTCGCCACGGTCACGAACCATGTTGTAAATACGAACTTGACCAGAAGGATGATACCATTTAACGTCGTTTTCAATCACATCTAAGATTTCTTGACGGAATGCATCAATGGAAGCAAACCATTGAGGTGTCGCACGGAAAATAACTGGTTTTTTCGTACGCCAGTCATGTGGATAGCTGTGTACAAAATAACTTAAGTTTAATAGTGCACCTTTTTCAGTTAATAAATCTGTAATCACTTTATTCGCATCTGCATAGAACATACCTTCAAATCCAGGTGCTTCATCTGTATAACAACCTTGGCTGTCTACTGGAGATAATACTGCTAAATTATATTTACGAGAATAATAGAAGTCGTCTTCCCCGTGTCCAGGAGCTGTATGTACTAAACCAGTACCCGCATCTAATGTTACATAATCTCCATTCATTACTAATGATTCACGTTCATAGAATGGATGCCAAGCAGTCATATATTCTAATGCACTACCTGGGAATTCTTGTAAAATTTCTACATTTTCCCATGATAATGTAGCTGTTAATGATTCTACTAAATCTTTAGCAACAACGAATGTACCAGCAGAAGTCTTCACTTGTGCATATACATAATCTGGATGAACGAAAATTCCTAAGTTTGCAGGAAGTGTCCATGGAGTTGTTGTCCAAATAACAAATGAAGTATCTTCACCCAATAAGCCTTTTCCATCTTTTACTTTGAATGCTACATAAATAGAAGCACTTTCTACATCTTTATATTCGATTTCTGCTTCTGCTAATGAAGATTCACTTGATGGAGACCAATAAATTGGTTTTAATCCTTTATAAATGTAGCCATTTTCAGCCATTTTACCAAATACACGAATTTGTTCTGCTTCGAATTCAGGTTTTAATGTTACATATGGATTATCCCATGTACCAGTTACACCTAAACGTTTGAACACTGTTCTTTGATTGTCGATTTGACGCCAAGCATATTCTGCACATAATTTACGGAATTCTGCTACCGACATTTTTTTACGATCAACACCTTCAGCATTTGCTAAAGCTTGTTCAATTGGTAAACCGTGAGTATCCCAACCAGGAACAAATGGAGCACGGAATCCGCTCATTGATTTACTACGAACGATAAAGTCTTTTGAAATTTTATTTAGTGCATGTCCCATATGAACATCCCCATTGGCATATGGAGGACCATCATGTAATACGAAAGAAGGTTTGCCTTCATTTTTTAACTGACGTTGCGCATAAAGGTTTGCTTCTTCCCATTCTTGTTGATAATCTAATTCTTTTGTAGGTAAATTCCCACGCATTGGAAATTCTGTTTTTCCAATTTGCAATGTTTCTTTCATTTTCATTGCATTTCCTCCTTTGTCAATAAAATAAAAAATCCCCTGCAAAAGCAGGGGCGAAAGTTTCGCGGTACCACCCAAATTCTTGAAAAGTATTCAGTACTTTTCAACTTGGTAAATTGTTAACGCTATTTAGGCGATATTTCTTACTATTATTTCGGAAATATATCTCAGAGATGATTCTCTATCTTTGAGGGACATGCTAAACTCTCACCAATCATTAGCTCGCTAATTGTATCAAAAATAGAACGTTCTCTTCTACGAATATCAAAATAATACGCTATTTTTCAAAAAAATGCAAGTACTTAAGTATGACTTTATTACTCTAAAAAATGATATAAAGGAAGGAGATAGCCTAAACTATTTCCTTCCTTTTTATTTAAACTTCTTTAACGATGAAAATGATTCATCTAATCGTTTACTCTTCTTTTTTCTTACCTGGAATTGCAATTCCTAATCCTGCAAGAATGGAAGCTGCTGCTGCTCCAAAGATTGTAAACTCATTTCCTGTTCCAGTATTTGGTAATTCATTCTTACGTTCTTCAACAGTTGTTGGTGTATCAACTGGTGATTCAGAATGAGCTACTTGGCGATAAATATGATGTACATTACCGTTTGACTCTGTTTCAGTACGTACAAATTCATATCCTGGAATCATTTCTTTTGGATGATTTCCTTTCTTATGCGAACGGATTTCTTTACCTTTTTCATCTACATACGAAGTTACTTTTTCTTTCACTTCAGGAGTTGTTGAAGAAATTTTACGATAGATATGAACAGTATTCCCTTCTTTATCTTTTTCAGTACGTACAAATTCATATCCTGGAATTGAAGATTTTTCCTTCGTACCTTTTTCTCTAGGTTTTAGAGTTTCCCCATCAACTGATTTCCAAATTGTTGATTTAGATTCATCTGTATTTGGCGTTTCAGGAGTTGGTTTTGGTTTTTCTGGTGTCGAAGATTGTTTTTTACGATATACATGAACTGTATTTCCATCTTTATCTTTCTTCGTTTCTTTGAACGTATATCCAGAAATTTCTTTCTTATCTTTCGTTCCTTTTTCTGAAGGGTTGATTTCTTTTCCTTCTTCATCTACATAACTTGTTACGACTTGACGGTATACGTGAATTGTATTTCCTTTTTCGTCTTTCTTCGTTTCTTTGAAGATGTA
>ERZ772909.962-NODE-962-length-16646-cov-4.075402_pt1 | contig 16646 bp, 6 predicted proteins | sample MGYA00511137_ERZ772909 | MGnify/ENA primary metagenome ERZ772909 (study PRJEB29015, sample SAMEA2738095) | human oral metagenome | biome: human oral; feature: human-associated habitat; material: saliva | place: China | collected 2270 ... | reverse complement strand
GATAAAATTAAAGATACTAATTTTTTCATGAAAAACCTCATTTCTCTCTTGTTTTGTAACAATAAGTTGATAGTAATAAAATATCGCTTTCACGTCAACTAGTACGGTCTGAAAAAGAAAAGAAATTGAACGAACAAACGCCCAATTTCTTTCCAGTCAAAATTTTACTTAAATACGATTATACCCATTCTCCATTAGCATTTACTTGATAGCCATCTGGAGTTGTAGTATTTACTAACAATTCTCCTGAATCGTTAACATAATACCATTTACCATCTACTTCAAACCACTGAGAAGCTTTCATTGCTCCTGATGATTCTAAATAGTACCATTTACCTTGGTCTAGTAACCAACCAGTTTCCATAGCTCCTGAACCATTTAAGAAGTACCATTCACCTTTATCTTTAATCCACCATTTTTGCATATAGCCATTTTGGTCTAAGTAATACCAAGTTCCATCTTGATTGAACCATCCAGTTACTTTTTCGTCTCCTCTATACATAACCCAATGATTTTTTTCTTGAATCCAACCACCAACTGTAAGTCTTGTATCAGCTGTTACTTCTTTTAAGCTAGAAATATCAACAAAATTTCCAGTTAATGGAGTTTTATTTTCAATCGCTTTTTCCATTTTAGCTTCTGTGTCTTTCATAATCTTAAAGACTGTTTCAGCTACTTTCATTGATTTTACAGTATAACTATCCGCCGTTGCTCGAACATAGTCATTTGACTGATTACGATATTGGTTAATTAGTTTTGTTTGATAAGTGAATAAAACTTCCTCTAATTCTTCCCAATTTGATTTAATCGTTTTACCAAATAAATCTTTATGTTCTGTTACCATCTTATCAATATGGTCTGCAACCCAATACCATGAATCAGGATTATATTTACTTCCTCTTACTTGGTAAGCTTTAAACGTATCCTTAATATGTCCAAAGTAAGGAACGTATGGAGTATTACGTGAACGACTTAAGCCAAACCACATAATTCCTCCTAATTCACTTGGTAAGTCTTTACGAATTTGATACACATGAGGATCAATAACATTTTCATTCCCTGGTGCATATTTATATTTTGCACGTTCAGCCTCTGGTAAAGCCTTGATATTATCTTTTGGAGTATAGTCATTATAAAAATCATATCCTGCTACTTCATCATCTGGAATAAATCCTTCAGATAGTGTTTCAAAACGATTTCTTTGAATTTTAATTGCATCTGCTACTGTATAATCTCTACGTGGAGTGTCTTGTAAAAATTCATAATATTCATCTTTATAAGTAACGGAGGATTGAGGATTTAATAATTTAATGCCAGCATATTGTCTTGAACGATTCCGTTCATCTAATTTAGGCGCATAACTTGCTGCTAAATGGAATTTCCCATTCACTTCTTTATAAGAGCCAGCTTTTTTAGCTGTTTCGATAATTCCTTTAGAAGCAATCACATTATTTGTATCTGATAAATTCAATGAACCAAGGAAATAAGTATTTGGCATAATTGAGAATTTATCATCTGGATATTTATACGCTACATATTGGTGACCAGAATAAATTTCCATGTACCATAACTCATTTTTATCCGCAATCATAATATTATTACCTTCAGCAGATCCCTTTTCATCAATGACTTTTGCTAAAAGTTCTACCCCTTCACGTGCAGTTTTTACACGAGGTAAAATCAATGTTGTCATTCCTGCTTCTGCAATCCCATCTTTAACAAGTGGATCTACTTCAAGAACATCTTCTCTAGGTGTAGCTGTTAATGTCGCTGTTAAAGACACACCATATTCATTGAAACCATGTTCATCAAAGATACCTTCGTCTGTATCTCTCGAATCATCTGATACAGATGTATATTTGAATTCATGACGTAAATGAGGATACGTAAATCCAGTAGATACATCTTCAAACATAGCGCCTTCTTCATAATCTTTTGCAGGATTTAGAATGAAGTTTTTGTTATGTGTATGTTGTCCTGGTGTAGTTCCATCACCTTGTTTATATGGATAATCTTCCGTACGTCCATATAAAGTGGAACCATCTTTTGTTAAACCTTTCCCGATAATAAATCCTGAACATGCCTCTACAGATTGTAATGATAATACAGTACCAATAATGACGCTTGACAATAATAGTTTTGTAATTCTTTTATCCATCCCTATCTCTCCTTTTGTAAGCTTATTCATTTATATTATTCATTCAAACTTCATACACTCTTCTAGCCACTTCCTTCTCGTGTATTTCGTCACAATAATTATACGACTAAATGTTTGCGCTTTCAATCATTCTTCCTAATTTCTAATAAAATTAATTGTCTTGTAAACTTTCAACCAAATATCAACAAATAAGCTCTCCACTTTCTGTGGAGAGCTTATTTAAATACTCTTTTCTATTCTATTACGAACTACTTTTGAAATTTGAAAACAGATTAATTATTATTTTTCTGTTTCTTTTTTCTTGCTAGGAATTGCTAATCCTAATCCTGTTAGAATTGAGATTGCTGCTGCATTAAATACAACGAATTCATTTCCTGTTCCTGTAGCTGGTAATTCTTGTCCTCTTACATTAGCAGCATCTAATGATGTTGGATTTGAATTATTTTGAGCGTCTTGCGCATTTTGTGCTCCTTGAGAATCTTGATTATCTTGAGCATTTCTTGATGGTTGAATGGCTTTAATCTTCGCAACAGCTTTCGTTACAAGTTGTTTCACTGTTTCAACATCTTTTGCTTTTGCGATTTCATCTAATGCTGCTTGTTTTTCAGCATCCACTTTAGCAAATAATTCATCTTTTTCTTCAGCTGATAATCCTGCTTCTTCTAATTGAGCTTTCTTAGCTCTTGCAGCTTCTTCAAGAATATTCTTAGCTGCTTGTTTCGCATACTCTACTGCATCAGAATTTGCTTGTGCATTTTGATTTGAACCATTTCCACCATTATTTCCTGGTTGAGGCTGTGGTGTTGGAATTGGTTGTGGATTCATTTTTTTAATTGCTGTTTCCACATCATTAACAACTTTTGCTACCTCATCTTTTGTAGTTGCTTTACGAACTTCTTCGATAGCTTTTGCTTTTAAGGCTTCGATTTCCTTAATTGCTTTATCTTTTTGTTCTTGTGTTAAATCTTTATTATTCTTAATTGCATCTGTTTGATTTTTTGCAGCTTGTTCGATTTCAGCGATTGCTTTCGCTTTTTCTTCGTCTAGCTTAGAAGAATCAACTGGTTTAACACCATCAGCAGGAGTAGCTTTTGGATCGAAATTCTTAATGTTTTCAGCAGCTTCTTTTCCAATTGCTTTAGCTGTTCCAGCACTTGTAGCATTTTCGATTTGTGATTTAGCATCTTCTTTTGCTTTATTGATTGCATCTTCAGCTTTTTGTTTTTGTTCAGCTGTTAACTCTTTATTGTTCTTGATTTCATCAATCTTAGCTTTTGCAGCTTCTTCTACTTGTTTTTTAGCATCTTCTTTCGCTTTAGCAAGGTCGTTTACTTCTTGACGTTCCCCTTCATAAACTACTACTGGAACTTTAACAGTTACTTTTCTGCCATCAGCTAGCGTTACTTCCACTTCCGCTTCTTTAGTTCCTGTTTCAGTTGTAGTTGGTTTATAAGTAACTTTAGCTGTAACACCTTCAACTAATGTTAATTGTTTTAAGATATCTTCATCTTTTAGTCCTTTACCTTTTTCGACTGCTACCTCACCTGCTACTAGAGCATCTTGAACTGATAATTCTGGTAATGCTGGACGTGTAACTGATGCACCTTTAGAAACTTTCACAATATATTCTGTAGGCAAGTTACCTTTTGGTGTTTCTACATTGCCTTTATCATCTACTGTGATATCTTTTTTATCCAATCCTGGATTTGCTTCAGCAACAGCTTTCTTAACATCTTCTTTTTCTTTATCTGTTAAGTTGTTAGGGTCTTTTACCTCTACAGGTGTTGTTGGTTTCTTCAACGCTGGAGTTACTACATCTTCTGATGGTAAGTTACCTTTTGGTGTTTCTACATTTCCTTGGTCATCTACTTTGATATCTTTATCTGTTAAACCTGGATTATTTTTAATAATCTCTTCTACAACTTTAGCTTTTTCTGGGGCTGTCAGTTTAGCCGGATTAACAACTTCAACTGGTGTTGTTGGTTTCTTCAAGGTAGAAGTTACTACATCTTTTGCTGGTAAGCCACCATTTGGTGTTTCTACATTTCCTTGATTGTCAACTTTAATTTTATCTTTTTTATCCGCTAAATCTGGATTTACAGCTACAACAGCATCCTTTATAGCTTCTTTTTCTCCATCCGTTAAATTATTAGGATCTTTGACAATAACTTTCGTTGTTGGTTTCTTCAAGGATGGTGCTACTACATCTTCTGATGGTAAATTACCTTTTGGTGTTTCAACATTTCCTTGATCATCTACTTTGATATCTTTTTTATCTAATCCCGGATTTGCTTCAGAAACAGCATTCTTAACATCTTCTTTTTCTTTATCTGTTAAGTTGTTAGGATTTTTTACCTCTACAGGTGTTGTTGGTTTCTTCAATTTAGTAGTTACAACATCTTTTGCTGGTAAATTACCTTTTGGTGTTTCAACATTTCCTTGATCATCTACTTTGATTTTGTCTTCAGTTAATCCTGGATTTGCCTCTGCAACAGCTTTCTTAACCAATTCTTTTTCTTTAGCTGTTAAACTATTTGGATTTTGTACTTCAACTAGTTTATTTGGTTTATTTAAGACTGTTGTTACAACATCTTCTTTTGGTAGATTTCCTTTTGGAGTTGTTACACTGCCATCAGGATTTACTGTTACATCACCTTTGTTTAAGCCTGGATTTTCAGCTACAATAGCGTCCTTAATGTCTTCTTTTTCTTTATCTGTTAAAACATTAGGATTTCCAACTACAACTGGTGTTGTTGGTTTCTTCAAGGCTGGAGTTACTACATCTTTTGCAAGTAATTTATCACCATTCTTAGTTGTTACATTACCTTTATCATCTACTGTAATATCATCTTTGTTTAGACCAGGATTTGCATCAGCCACAGCTTCTTTCACTTGTTTCTTTTCTTCATTTGTTAAATGATTTGGATTTTTCACTACTACTGGTGTTGCTGGTTTGTTTAATGCTTGAATAACAACTTTTCCTGCTTCCAAAATTCCTTTAGGAGAACTTACATTTCCTTGATCATCCACAAGGACTTCATCTTCTACTAGTGAAGGGTTAGTAGCCACAATCGCTTTTTTAACAGCTTCTTTTTCTTTATCTGTTAAATGTTTAATATCTGTGACCTTAACTTTTTCTTTTGGAAGATTTAATCTTCTCTTAGCTGTTTCTGTAATATCTTGTGGTGTATGAACAGCAGCAATTTCTTGTCTACCTTTTTCTGTTGCTTTTGTCACTTCGTCAGTTGTTCCAGCTTTATTGATGTTTTCTTCGTGTTTTGCTTGAAGTGCATCAACTTGTTTCTTCAATTCTTCTTTTTCTTTTTTAGATAATGCATTGTCTTCATCAATTTCAGCTTTTTCAGCATCTGCAGCTTTTGTTAGATCAGCTTTTGCTTTGTCCTTATCAGTTGCTTTTCTTACAGGTACTTCGATTTCATCTTTTGATCCATCCGGATACGTAACTTCTACTACAACTACTTTCTTACCTGCATTCGCTCCTGTTCCTTCCACGATTGCTCCGTCATTTTTAACTTGTTTGTCTGTCGGTTGTGGTTGTCCTTCTGGTACTACTACAGCTTCTGTAATTGCTTTTTTATCTACTTCAGCTACTTTATTATCTGTTGCTGGATCTACGCTTACTGGTACTTCTCCTGATGTGATTTCTTCTTTCACTTTTGGAGTTGCTTTTGCAGCATCAGTTCCTTCTACTGGTACTTCTACTACATCTTTGCTTCCGTCTCCGTAGGTTACTTCTACTTTGACTACTAGTTTACCTGTGTTATTTGCTCCACCTTTTCCGCTTTGGTCTGTACCTTGTACTACTTTTCCTCCGTCAAGTAATTTTTTATCTGTTACTTGTGTACCTTCTGGTACTTTTACAGCCTCTTTAACTTTTTGTACATCTTCTGCTTTTGTTACTTTTGAATCTTTTACAGGTGTTTCGCTTAGTTTTGCTGTTTCTACTGTCGGTGTTGTAGTCGCTGCAGTGTTCCCTTCTACTGGTACGTTAACTGTTCTTGTAATACCATCGTGAGTGACTGTTACTGGTACTACTTTCTTATCGCCTTTTTCTGCAATAGCTCCGTATTCTACAACATAAGTATTGTCTAACGCTTTACCGTTTGCTGTTACTTTAGCTTTTACTGCATCTTTATCGGCTTGTTCTGTTAAGCTTTCTCCTACTTTAGGTACAACAGAGATTTTTGCTGCTCCATCTTTCACCGCTAAAGTGAAGTCTTCTGGTTTACCTGATAAAGCTAAACGTGCTTGTTTTAGTGTATCTAGTGCATTATCCACTTCTGGTTGTGTTGCATCTTGCTTATCATACACTTTTTGAGCATTTGCTAAAGCATCATCGTAAGCTTTTTTCTTAGCGGCATCTGTCTCTTTAGCATAAGCTGGTGATTTTTTAACAGCGTCATCTTTGTTCAAGTCAAGTTCTGCTTTCAAAGCATCTTTCGATACAGGGACAGCTACATCTTCTCCTGTTAACCCTTTAATTGCTTTTGCTAAATTGTCAATTAAAGTAGCTACTTCTGATGTACCAGCTGCATTTTCTGGTGCTTCTGTATTCTTATCTGCTACTTTTGAAGCTGCGTCTTTTGCGTTATCAAAAGCATCTTTCTTATCTTGAGGAACATTAGGATTAGTATATTTATCAGAGGCTTTTACTTTTTCAGCTTCTGCTACTAATTTTTGTAGAGAATCCATCTTAGAATCTAAGCCTTGAGCAATTGATACAATATTATCTACTTCAGCTTTACTTCCCGCAGCATCAACTTGTGTTTTCAATTCTGCTTTTTGTGCAGCATTTAAGTGTTCAAGCGCATCAATTTTTGCTTTTGCTGTATCACGATATGCTTTTACTTCTGCATCTTTCACGATAGCTTCTAATTGATCTCTTGTTGTTGCCGCATCAATTTGTTTCTTATATTCATCTCTTTGGGCATCTGTTAGACCAGGAACTTGATCAATTTTCTTCTTATACTCGTCTTTTAAAGCATCAGTTTTTTCTTTTTCAGCATCATGAGCTTTTTTAGAGACTTGAGCTTGAGCTTCTCCTATAATTTTAGTAATTTCAGCTTGTGAAGGTGCATTCTTAATTCTTTCTTTATATGCGTCAGCTGTTGGGTCAGTTAAATATCCCGCTTTATCATCTTTTTTATCGATTTCATCGATAATTGCTTTCGCTTTTTCTTTCGTTTTATCTAATGCTTCATCTAAAATCTTATCAATAAGACCTTTAGTATGGTCAATTGGTGTAGCAGTTCCTTCTGTTGGATCTGTCATTACTACTGCCGATACTTTGTCAGTTAACTCTTTCTTCTGTGCATTTGTTAAATAAGGATTGTTATTGATTGCTTCCTTAGCATCACGTTTTTTAGCTTCTAAAGCTTTTTCATTACTTGAATTTTGTGCAATAGCATTATTCACAACAGTATTTAAGTCGTCTTGTGTAGTTTTCGATGATAATTCTGTTTTGAAATTTCGTTTTTCATTTGGTGATAAGTAAGTCAAATTATCAATTGCCTTTTCAGCCTCTTGTCGAGCCTCATCAATATTGAATGTTTTTTGAGGTTTTTGTTTAAATAAATGATCTTTAGGAATATTAACACCTATAGGAGTTGATCCTCTATAGATAGATCCTATCCCCGTGCGCTTATCTATTTCTAATCTCTTATCTTTAAAATCTTTTGACGTTTTCGAAGGATCTCCTACTGCTGTAATAACATCCTCATCAAATGCGTCTTTACCTATTGTCATATTATTAACTGTATAGAATTTTGATTTTGCGCTTTCAACATCTGTATCTTTAAGATTATTAATATCATCTACTTCATACGGATTTTTTAAATACTTATAGTCTCCAGCACTATCTGGAGTTGTTTCATTGTTATCAATCTGTGGTCTTTCATAAACAAGTGATGTTCCTGGAATTTCATCAATTGTGTTATCCGCATATCTTATTGTTGCTTTTCCATCTGCACCAATTTCAATACTTGTTTCTTCATCACTAAATAAGTTCTCAACTAATTTGTTTTTAGCTGTTCTATGAACTGTTGTCACATTGTCTTTATTTGCTTCTAAAATTTTTGCTTTTATCGTATTCTTTTCTTCAGTTGTTAAACTTTTCGGATTAGTCACTGCAATACGACTTGGTACATCTGGTTCAAAAATTTCATTTAATTTATATAAACTTGGAACAGGTGCTAATACTGTTTTGTAATGTTGCATCATTCGAGCGATACCAACCCTAAATCCTGCTCCAAATTCTAAAGTACGACGATCATTACCAAATGTTGGATCGGCAACTTCATATGTAGCTGTTATCGTAGCTCTTTCAATTCCACTACGTTCCCAATCAACATAAATTGTTTTTGTATCCGTACGGAATTTTTCAAAAAGAGCTTGTTCAGATGCATTGTCGGATACCCTATCTCCGATATGATACCAAAACTTATTCGCAAAACTTCCGCTATATTCTCGGTAAGGTTCACCTGTTGTTTCATTATATGACTCCCACTTAGTATCATTCCCGTGGAAATCAGGTGTTGTATAAGCTTTATTGATGTCCTCTTCTGTTTGGAAACGTGAATTAATCGAATTTGATAACGAACCAAATTTTTTATTTCTATTCCAGCTTTCCATTACGTAAACTGGTCGTCCGTCATTTTTCTTTAATGTGATTTCTTTAGGTTCTTTTAATCCTATCGGTGTTGTGAACCAGAAACGTGGACGGTGTCCTCCAAATCCAGTTACACTACTTCCATCAGCTCCACCATTATAAGTATAAGTTACTTTAACAATCGGATTTTCTCGAGTGTATTCTGACCAGTCTACATCGATTCCAATTTCTTTATCTACGTTTACTTTTGATCCAATTTGAATACCATCTGCACTTTCAGGAGTTTCTCCAGAATTAGAATATAACGATACAATACCGTCTTCGCCATTTAATTGTTTAAATGCGGCTTCTACTGTATTTGGCAATCCGCTCAACACAAACTGAGCACCAATCATACATGAAGCTACACCAAAACTAAACTTTCTAATTGAGAAGCGTTGGACTTTATTCCAATGAAATTTATTTTTCGAATTTCTTGTCTTTCTCATTTACCACTAACCTCCATTTATTAATTTATGCACAAAAAAATGCATCAGTTATAATGCATCAGTTATAATGCATCAGTTATAATGCATCAGTTATAATAATATTAATTATACCAACTTTTCCGTTTGAAACGCAAGTAATTATACGCATTTTAACGCTTTCAAACAGGAGGAAATTCAATATTTTTTCAGATAAAAACCTAAAAAAACAACTTTCAAAATTAATTTTTTCACAACCAAATTTTTCTCTAAAAAACAAAGGCTCTTTGTCAAATAGGGTTGATGAAACAATTTTAGTGAAGGAATTAAGCAGCGTCAGGTTGCTTAATTCCTTTTTGAATGCTTTGTTCAAGAGAATTGAATTTAATATTATTGAGAATTATAGATATCCAAGGAATAATCTCATTGATAACGAAGTTTAGGCTATTGATATCAATCTGAGTTTTTTAAAGATAATATAACTGGTGTGGTAGAACATTTCTATAATGTAGATTATTCAATATAAAATACTTGATGGTAGTTAATTTATAATTTTAAGCGCTTACTTTTCGCTTGTGATATAGAATACTTTCCGTTAGAATATAGATAAGTTATATATTGAAAATAATTAATATATTGTTAAAGGAGAGTAAATTTAATGTTTAATTTTTTTAAGAACAAGAAGAAAGCTAAAGCTATTGAAATAGTGAAGCAAGAGAAAAGTAAAGAGTTAAAGGAAAGATTTTTAGAATATAAGAAATTAGTTGAAAATAATAGAATGGGATATAATAAAATAATGATTGTAAATTATTTAATTTCAGTTATCGTTGAGCACATGAATTTTTTAGAGGCAATACAATCGTTTGAAAAAAAACAAAAAATTCAAGATAATTCATTAATAGAAGAAATCTATAGGAAATTAGAAAGTGAAGTATTACAAACTCATAACTCAATTATTATTGATAAAATTCATGAAGATGATAAAAAACATTTTAAAGGAATTGGAAGAGAATTAATCGACGGGGAACCTTTAAATATTCATATTAATAAATTACCTATTTTATTAAATCCATGGAATGGGGAGAGAGTGATTGATAATTTAGTTGAAATAAATGAAGAGAATATTTTTGATGGAAAAGCATATAGCTATAATATACAAAATCATTATTTATATCCTATGAATATTATAGTTTGTAATGGGGGTAACCATTCACAATTTGCTGCCAAAATAAAAAATCAAGGATGTACTATAATAAAAGAATTACATAACTATTCAAATATTTATAATTTAGTAGAATTTAATGGTGAAAATTATGTAAAAAGTATCGATCAAACTATTATTGAACTCAACTATGATGAAAATATATTATTTTATTCAGGTATAATTTTCGAAATGGGAAGGTATATACTTGAGAATAAATATCATAGTCTAAGTTTGACTAAAGGAAAATTCAATTAATAATATGTATAAAGTGAATATGTTTAAATTGCAACATTAAGTTCGGCTGTAATATAGAATTTTTTCCGTTAGAATATAAATGACAATCTAAAAATGTGGTTATTCGACAAATCCTGTTGGTGAATCAATTTGATCACCATCAGGATTTTTGCTCTAAATTTATGATTGATGAAAAAATCACATTGTTTTATACTATAAAAGTAGTTAGGGAGGTCAGTATTCAATGAAAAAATGGACAGTAGGAATGATGTTATCGACAATCGGAATTTTTAGTCTTATGAATCCAGTTCAAGCACAAGAAGGAAATGGAAACAAGATTCACTTTATAAATGTTTCTCCGACAAATTTAGGTAGTGATGCTATTCTACTAGAAAGTAATGGACACTATGCCATGATTGATACGGGAGAAGACTATGATTTTCCAGATGATAGTGACTCTCGTTATCCATATCGTGAGGGTGATAATACTGATTATCGTAATGTCATGACAGAACGTGTCATGCGCCATTTGAAAAATGTAGGTGTGGAAACGTTAGATTTTATTTTAATTACTCATGCTCATTCAGATCATATTGGGAATGCGGATGAGTTAATGGAAAACTTTAATGTGAATAAAGTTTATATGAAGCGTTATAGTGATAGTCGAATTACGGATAAGGATAGACTGTGGGATAGTCAGTATGATTATGACAAAGTATTGGCTGTTGCGAGTCAAAAGGGAATCCCAGTCATTCAGGATATTTCAAAAGAACAAGCGCATTTTTCTTTAGGGGATATGAATATTCAACTTTTTAATTATGAGAATAAATATACAAATGGGCAATTAACTCCAGTAGTGGATGATAATTCTAATTCGATTATAAGTGTCATTACAGTGAATGGTAAGAAAATTTTCACAGCTGGTGATCTGAATAATCTTGATTATCGTAATGAAGATTATTATGGTCCAATCATTGGAAAAGTCGATATGATGAAGTTTAATCATCATTTTGATGCAGATTTTTCTAATACGCCTAATTTACTGAAAAATCTTCAACCTTCGATTGTTGTACAAACATCTAGTAATGATCCTTGGAAAAATAATCAAGTTGCTACGGATGTTATCAATCAATTGAAGTCTTATGGTGCTCAATTAATTAAGGCAAGTAGTGCAGAATATGATGCGACCGTATTTGATATTCGTACGGATGGATTTACGAATATCTCTACTCAATATCCGAAAATTCCAAGTTTTGCAGCGAAGTGGTATGTTGAAGATGATGTTTGGAAGTATCAATATGCAACAGGGGAACATGCGATTGGTTGGAGCGAAATTAGTGGACGTTATTATTTCTTCAAAGGAAATGGAGCAATGTTAGAAAGTCAATGGAAGAAATGGCGTGGTCGTTGGTTCTACTTACAAGATTCTGGAGAAATGGCAACAAAATGGAAGTTCATTAATGATTCGTGGTATTTCTTCAATATCTACGGTCAGATGGAAACAGGCTGGGCTAGTTCTGATGGACAATGGTATTATTTATCCAAAGATGGCGATATGCAAAAAGGCTGGAAATGGATTGATCAAGCTTGGTATTATTTTGCTGAATCAGGTGAGATGAAAACAGGTTGGATGAAAGATAAGGATAACTGGTACTATCTAAATGGTGATGGTAAGATGAAAACTGGAGAATTACAGTTAGAGAAACAAGAGTACGTACTAGCTAATGATGGTCATATGTTAATAGGCTGGAATGGAAACTATTATTATAGAGCTTCAGGAGAGCGAGCAAAAGAAACTTGGACTGAAATCGATGGTAAATGGTATTACTTCAAAGCAAATGGGGAATTATTGAAAAATGGAAAAACTCCAGATGGCTACACAGTTGATGAGAAAGGTGTATGGTTAAAAGATATTCCTCAAGAAGTGAAGAAAGTTCAAAAAGATACTGAAAAAGCGAGAACAACAGTAGAGAGCTCTCAAAAATATCATTACGCAGAAAGTGATTATCGTAGAGAAGATGTAACTCATGATGCGAATCCATCATCAGTTTTGGAAAAAAACTCGAATGTAGAAAATCATTCATCAAGTAATCTGAAACATTCAGTAGAGGAAGTGACTCCTACGACTTCTGGAACTCCAGAAACAGCTGCAGGTAGTTCAATTGTGGAAAAAGAAGTAAGTTCAAATACGGATTCAACTACAAATCTAAATCCAACTACAACTTTAACGGTCGGTGGAGAGAGATAGACAGAACGTTATATCCTAACAGGGGAAAAAATATTTGTTAGGAATTCTATTAAATAAGTTTTTTGAAGGAATTAAGTGACTGATAGTTGCTTAATTCCTTTTTTAACATTTTATCTTTGATTTGTAGCGTATAGTAGTCATAAGGTTTCATCTCCTCTTAAATAGTTTGGACGCTTTTAATATAAGGGATGAAGCCCTTTTTGTATACACAAAAATAGGGATGGTGGATTTTCTACATCAACTTTATAAATGATAGAACCTTTTTTATACAGTCGAAAAGAGATATTAAAGGATAAGTTAGCTCGTGTAGTTGATCAGTTTTATAATGGAGAAGATTCGAAATTAAATGCGTGTTTGCTAGTTGATTTGTTTTTAAAACGTTTTCTTTTTTTGTTGTTATTTAGAAATTTTACCTTTAGAATATAGATGAGTTAATATATTGAGAGTGAGAGATTAGACTATATTAAAGGGGATTTATATTACTTTGTTAGATTAATATAATTTAGGAAAAAGGAGAATTATATATGGAAAAGAAATTATAATGAAAATAATAATCTAGAAATTACTAAAGTATGATGTAGAAAGGATTAGATATCGAAATGGATTTTAATACATTGACAGAACATATTAATTATTACATAAATGAAGATGAAAGTGATTATCAAATAAAAGATAATAATACAAAAATAAATAAAAAAGAAATCAAAGAATATTTTGAGGGAATTTCATATCCGTTCAAAGATAAAGTAGAGATTGTTACTTTTTTATCTTTTGTTAATATACTTAAAGAATGGGGGATGAGCGAGGCTTTAATGTCAAAATATACAGATAATTTTCATTATGGATACATAATTCCGCAAATAAGTAAGGAATTTGATTTAATTAGATTTGGAGAAAATTATAATATATCGATTGAGTTAAAAAGTTTAACTACAATAGAAAAACAAAAGAAACAACTCAATAGAAATCATTTTTATTTGAATTTTCTCGATGTTCCTACGAAGTATTTTAGTTTTTCACCAGAAATGAAAAGTTATATAGAATTTGATAGTGAGTTGAATACATTTAAGGAAATTACACCTTGTGAATTCATAGAAGTTTTAGAAAAACAACAGGTAAAAATTCTTACAAAAACAGAGGTTGATAGTTTATTTAATATAAAAAAGTTTTTAGTTTCTCCTTTTAATGATGTTGAAAAATTTCTTAACCAGAAATATTTTTTGAACGATAATCAAGAAAAAATTCTCAAGTATATTCTCACTCCTAAAGAGAATGAAAGACTATTTACGATTAAAGGAAATCCCGGTACGGGGAAAACATTGTTAACTTATCATTTAGCAAAGTATTTAATAAATAATGAGTTTAAAGTTGTAATAATTCATGGAGCAAGATTAAATGATGGACAAGTTAAGTTAAATAAAAATAATTTTATTGTTAAATCAATTAAAGAATTGCAATCTGTTTTAAACAATGCATCTTTCTATGATTATATTATTATTGATGAAGCACAAAGATTAAGATATAAGCAAGCTTCAATAATAGTTGATGCTATAAGGGATAATCTTAATACAAAATTTATTTTTTCTTATGATGGTACTCAAACATTGAATAAGTCAGAAAGTGATCAAACAATCGATAATATATTAAAAAATTTACCCGAAGAATCAGTTAAAAAGTTTAGTTTAAAAAATAAAGTTAGGACTAATCAAGAGTTGAATCTTTTTATTACAAATCTGTTTAAATTCCCTGTTAATCAACCATTTGAAAAAACTAGTAATTTAAGTAGGAATATCCAGGTTAAATATTTTAGTAATAAAGAGAGTGCGAATAATTATTTAAGAGATATGCACAATTCAAAAGAGTGGGTAATTTTAAATTATGCAAAAAGTCTCTACTATCAAGAAAGTTTAGATTCTATACCTAGTTATGGTCAAGTATCTCACGATGTAATTGGGCAAGAATTTAATAAAGTTATTATTCCTATGGATTCAAATTTTTGGTATCAAAAAGAAACATTTGATGAAAAATCATTTATGATTCTATATGGGAGTAATACTTATTATCCAATAATAAAAATGTTATATCAAAATATAACAAGAACTAGAGAACAATTACAACTTGTAGTAATTGAAAATAAAGATTTATATTTGAAAATCACTAATCTATTAGAACAGTTTTAGTAAGTTGAATTGACATATAAACGTTATTATAAAAATGAATAAGATCTTTTTATAGATTGTAAAATAAACTGTGAAATATTAGTTATAAAACAATGAGAGGAGAAGTGTATATGGCACATTATGTAATAGTCGGTCATCCAGTACGTGAAAAAATGACAATAGAAGTAAAAGAACATCCGGGGAAAAAGTTTAATATAAGTATTGATAAGAGAAAAAATGAGGGGAAAAATGAGGATCCATATGTTTTTACAGAAAAATTTTTATACTCATTTTGCCATGCTTACGAAGCAATAACTAAAAAAATTAGAAATAAAGTTAAAGCTAATGAATCTGTGTACTTTATATTCGTTGCAAGAATTGAAAATAAAAGTGAAATTTTTGAAATAGATACAATTATTAAAGCAAAAGAAATTGTTGAATGGCCTGAAAAAGGTAACCGAAATGAAGAAAACTTATCTTTTATAGGAAATGATAATATCAAAAAACATCATTTGCCTGCAATCATAGATGGAAATCTGCAAGAACATAATATAAAGAATTTGTATACGTGTATTGGGGATGAAAACGAATCCTTTTTACCAATGATAAAGAATTCCGAAGATGAGTATATTCCCTATAGATTTGATATTGATTTATCTGGAAAAATCTACCAAATGTTAACAAGAGGAAGAGAAGAACCTAAAGGATTTTATGTGGTAAAAGATACATCAAATGGTATTAATATAGATAATTTAAAGGAAGTGTATGGAGAAATAGAGAGAGTACTAAATTGTAAAGATTGCATTCATTTGACGGGATCGATGTTGAAAGATAAAAGGGATACAAAGTAAATGAATAAGAGAATAAAAGTTAGGCAGTGACGAGAATTTTGTTTAAACTCTACTAGTTGCCTAAATTAGAACAATAAATGAGACTTATTATTTGAGACATTATCACTTGTGCTTGATATAATAAATGATTTATTCGATTCTTCCGATTTGACAATTCACGAATGCATATGATAGGCTGCATGAGTAAATTAATTGTAAGTCTCTGTATGCGTATGCATGTGGAGGCTTTCTTTATTTTTGGGTTATTCTACAAAATCCTGTTGTTTTGCTCTTTGACACTTTAAATAAGTTAAAAGGTTCCAAAATGTTGTTATGTCAACGTTTTAGGAGCCTTGTTTATATTTAGAAATTTTCTGACTAGTAAATTTGTAGATTGTAAAATTGAGCTAGTGCAGTATCGAAAATTTTGTATAAACTCCACTAGTTACCTAAGTTAGAACATTAAATGAGACTTATTATTTGGGACAATTTTATTTGAGTTTCATTGGGATTTTATTATTTATATTTTACAGCAACTAATTACATGAAGTTGTAATTAGTTGTGTTTTTCGTTTTGTAATGATATACTCTAATAAAAATAATAATACAGGAGTGAATCATATGAAATTGCTTAAAGTAATTGCTAAAGGATTGCCTTTATTTCATCAAAATTTAGAAATAGATTTTTTTGCTGATGGAAGAGTTTATCAAGAAGAAAAAC
>ERZ772909.961-NODE-961-length-16659-cov-3.565225_pt1 | contig 16659 bp, 10 predicted proteins | sample MGYA00511137_ERZ772909 | MGnify/ENA primary metagenome ERZ772909 (study PRJEB29015, sample SAMEA2738095) | human oral metagenome | biome: human oral; feature: human-associated habitat; material: saliva | place: China | collected 2270 ... | reverse complement strand
GTTGAGGGGGACTGTTGTATCTAATCTGTTTCGTCTTTCTGTATCGTTACCCGTTTATGCAAAAAACCGCTAGGCTATCAGGCACAGTAATTTTGGACGAGATAAAGGGGTGGATTATGGCTCTCATCAGCAAGATTGGCATTATTGGTGCTAATCACGTCGGCGCTCACGTTGCAAATGCCCTGCTTTACCAGGGACTTGTTACCGAGCTCTTTATTAGTGATACAAACGAAGTCCTGTGCAAAGCTCAGGTAAACGACCTGTTGGACGCAATGCCTTTTTATCCACATCCCGCTCGTGTCTATGAAGTAGATGACCGTTACGAGGAACTTGCTGGCTGCGATATTATTGTTAATGCTGCTGGCCACATTGAGGCTGCAGCAGGTAGTCGTGATGGTGAGCTCTTCGTCACCACTGACGAGGCCAAGAAGTTTGCTAAGCGCATTGCAGACGCTGGCTTCGATGGCGTTTGGGTCAACATTGCTAACCCCTGCGACGTTGTTACCACTGAGCTCCAGTATCTGACCGGCGCCAATCCAAATAAGGTTATCGGTTCCGGCACCACGTTGGATTCCGCTCGACTCCGCCACGCACTTTCCGGCGCTACCGGCTATCCAGCATCTTGCATCAACGCCTGGATGCTCGGCGAGCACGGCAACGGTATGTTTGCTTGCTGGTCGCACGTCTCTATTGGCTGCCTCACTCTCGACGAAGTTGCAGCTCAGACAGGCAAGACCTTTGACCTCCCAGAGCTTGAGCAGGCTGGTCGCATGGGCGGATACGTCACTTACAGCGGCAAGCAGTGCACCGAGTACTCCATTGCAAACGGCGCTGTCGAGGTCATCAAGGCTATTGTCCACGACACCAAGCTGATTACGCCAGTCTCCACGCTGCTCAACGACGTGTATGGCGTTTCTGGCTTCTACTCTTCACTTCCTGCGGTTATCGGCGCCAATGGTGTCGAGAAGGTCTTTGTGCCCGAGCTCTCCGACTCCGAGATTGAGGCATGGCGCAAGTCTTGCGAGCACGTCAAGGGCAACATTGAGCAGCTTGGCTGGCTTGAGGTAGACGCTCGTATTGACTAGCGTGATGCACGCCGTGCCGGTCGTGGCTGCGGGCCGCATCGCGCTGCGAGGCTGCGACGGGCGTGCCGCGGGTTTCGCTCCGACTGCGACGGCCACGTAGTTGCGACGGCTACGAGCATAGCCTGTGACCAGGCAATAGTGCACACCGAACACACCTTGGGGTTTCTCCCGAGGTGTGTTTTTATGCGATCAAGCTGCCTCTCTCCATTTTTTGATTGGCTCTGATTGCGAGCCTGAAAAGTTCATCATGTCTGAGTAAAACAGCTCAGACTTGGCGAGAAAAACCGGCAAATCGCTCAGACAAGGTGCACTTTTCCGGCAAATCGTTCAGACATGGCGAGAAAATCAGGCTCCATGAGAGTGCTCATGAAACTAACCTCGGATTCAAAAGTCACGTCACGAAAGGGTCGCCTGAAAAGTGCAAAGAATCTGTGTTTGGGACACAGATTCTTTGATGAAATCAGGCAAATCCACAGATTCTTTGGTGTTATCAGGCAAAAGTTACAGAATCTTTGCAGAAATCAGGCGCGCTTGATCCAGGCTCTACAGGTCAACTGGCATTTCAATGCGCGCGACCAAGCGCTCGTCCCATGCCGCGCGCCGAGGCCAACAAAACCACCCTCTCACCTGCAATTTTTAAACAATATTTAAATAAAAATTTCTCTTGACTTGTAATCAAAGTGATATCACAATGATGCCAACATAAAGCTCATTGTCGCAAAGGAGATCTTATGAGCACCGAGAAAATCATCAAATCCAAGAGTGGTTGGCTGTTCCTGCTGATTACCATTGCTCTTTTTGCAGTTGCAGCTCTGTTTTTGGCTAATTTTGTACTCAGCGCTATTGCTGCAGACAGAAATCCTCGCCTGGATCCATCATTCCCAAGCATTATTGGCGCGCTGGTATTTTTCTTTGCAGGCCTGTTTGTTTCGAGCGGACTATTCAGCCTTCAGCCTGGTCAGGCAAAGGTGTGTGTGCTGTTTGGTAAGTATATCGGCACCGTCAAGGATGAGGGTCTTCGCTGGGCAAATCCTTACTACGCTAAGACTCTTTCTACAAACATGGGTGACCTTTCTTCTCTCGCTGCAGGCGTTACTCCCAGTGTAAACGTGCATACCTCCATCATTTCCACCCGTGCTCGCACGCTGAACGGCGACGTCCTCAAGGTCAACGACCGCATGGGCAATCCAATCGAGATCGCCGAGGTTGTTGTTTGGCGCGTGAGCGATACCGCAAAGGCTCTCTTTGACGTCGACGACTACGACAGCTACGTTGCTATGCAGGCAGAGACCGCGCTCAGGCACGTCGCTAGCATCTACAGTTACGACCACATGGAGGACGAGTCCGAGTCCAACACCGCAATTACCTTGCGCTCCAATATTGAGGAGGTCTCCGAGGCGCTTCAGTCCGAGCTGAGCCGCAACCTTTCCGTCGCTGGTATCACCGTTGACGACGCTCGCCTCACGCACCTGTCTTACGCTCCTGAAATCGCGCAGGCAATGCTCCGCCGCCAGCAGGCAGAGGCAATCATCGCTGCACGTAAAAAGATTGTCGAGGGTGCCGTTTCCATGGTTGACATGGCTCTCACTCAGCTTTCCGAGAATGGCGTTGTTGAGTTCGACGAGGACCGCAAGGCTGTCATGGCTTCCAACCTCATGGTTGTTCTCTGCGGCGAGTCCGAGGCTCAGCCTGTGCTTAACACCGGTTCTTTGCAGCAGTAAAGTATGGCGAGAAACCCATGGCACCTCGCAAACAATATCCACTTCGTGTAGCTCCAGAAGTCTGGGAGGCGGTTGAACGCTGGGCGCAAGACGACATGCGTTCAACTAACGCCCAGGTAGAATGGATTTTGCGCGATGCTCTGAGAAGGGCAAAGCGCTCTCCAAAAGTTCAAGACACTCGTGTGAACAAGATAGATAAATTGGAAGAAGGAAACTAACATGGCCGACAACATCCCACAGCCACCTGTTCCTAATGCTCCCGTACCTCCTGCTGCACCAGCTGCTCCTGCGGCTCCCGCACCAGCTGTTCCCGCCGCTACACCTGCGCCTGCAGCTTCTGCTGCACCGGCCCCAGCCCCAGCAGTACCAGCTCCAGCAGCTCCTGGCGAGGTTGTTCCCGTGTTGAGCGTCCAGCACTTTACCAAGAAGTATGGCTCCAAGGTAGCTGTTTCTGACCTTTCGCTCGACGTCATGCCTGGTGACATCTACGGTTTTATCGGCCACAACGGCGCAGGTAAAACCACGCTTATCAAGTCCATCGTTGGTGCTCAGCCATTTGAGGGCGGTGTCATTTTTGTGGACTCCAAGAACGTGCTGGTTGACCCTGTAGGAACAAAGCAGGTCATCGCTTACGTCCCAGATAACCCAGACATTTACGAGTTCATGAGCGGCATCAAGTACCTCAATTACGTCAGTGACATTTTTGGCGTTCCTGCGGAGAATCGCGTCGAGCGCATTACTACGCTGGCAAACCGCCTGGGCATCACCGATTCTCTGGCAAACGCTATTGGCAGCTACTCTCATGGTATGAAGCAGAAGTTGGTTCTGATTTCCGCCCTGCTCCACGAGCCAAAGCTCATCATTTTGGATGAGCCATTTGTTGGCCTGGATCCAGCAGCAAGCTTCGAGCTAAAGAAAATGCTGCATGAGCTTGCTGATCGCGGATCTGCCGTGTTCTTCTCGTCACATGTTCTTGAGGTTGTCGAGAAACTCTGCAATAAAATTGCAATTATTCGTCAGGGCAAGCTTCTTGCTGCAGGTAAAACGGATGAGATTCGCGGTAACGCTTCTCTTGAGGAAGTCTTCCTTGGCCTTGAGGCCGGCGCTCCTGGTGTTTCTGCCGAGATTGCTCAGGATATGGCCACCACAAAGGACGGCGCCGCTGTTCAGCCAGTCATTCCTGGCACACCTGTAGCCGCTGCACCTGCAGCACCAGCTGCACCTGCAGCCCCAGCAGCACCTGCTGCACCCACCGCGCCCGCAGCTCCCGCCGCACCTGCAGCACCTGCGGCCCCCGCTGCGCCAGCAGCGCCTGCAGCACCTGCGGCCCCCGCTGCGCCAGCAGCGCCTGCAGCACCAACCGTGCCCGGAGCACCAGTTCCTCCAGGCGCTCCAGTTCCTCCTTCCTTCCCTAAGGAGAACTAGTCATGGCAAACAACGTTCCACAGGCTCCTCAGCGCCCCGATGTGCCTGAGCAGAACCTGCAACTCTCAGGAGATGTGTTTATTCCAGCTCAAGTAAGTGCTGGTCAAGTTCCTGTTCTCGATCGCTCTGAGCTCAAGCTGCCTTCCAATCTCAAAGTGTTCTGGATGCTGCTTAAGGTTCAAATCACCATGATTTGGACTACGCAGGTTATAGGTGCTCGAAAGAATTTTGAGAAAAAAGTTGGCGCAAATGCCCTGCCTATTGTCGGTGGTATTTTTGCAGTTGTTGGCGCGATCTTCATGATGGTTTACATTTACGGCATTGCGACAACTCTAGCCATTGCCGGCTTCACAAGGCTGCTTCCTCTGGCAGGAATTCTTGTTGGCGCTCTACCTGGTGTTATTTTGACGTTTGTAAAGGCCAATGGCGTACTTTTTGCGTACAAGGATTACGACTTTATCATGTCGCTTCCAATCAAAAAGAGCACCATTATTTATTCTCGCATCGCCGCTTTGTATGCTGCCGAGGGTATCTGGTCCATCACCATTATGTTGCCAGTCTTTTTGGCTTACTTCACCTTTGAGGCTGTTACACTTCCACGCTTGATTGGTGCCTTGTTCGCGCTTCTTCTTGGGCCTAACCTTGCGGTTTCTGCTGCAATTCTCTTGGCTTTTGTGGTTGCTGCCCTTGCTGCAAAGCTGCACTTCAAGTCCCTCGGAGTGGTCATCGGCGGAGCGTTCGGTCTTCTGTTTATGGTCGCGTATCTGTTCTTTATCTTTACGGTATCTTTCAATGCAGACAAGTTTGTCCCAGGTGTTGTGGATAACTTCCGGAACACCGTCTTTAGCGTTGCAAGTTCAGTTGGCGTAGTTTATCTTCCATCACTGTGGATTGCGGATTTCTTTAACTCCGGCTCCCTTGTCAGTTTCTTGCTGTTTGTCCTGGTTTCTGTTGGAGCGCCCGCGGCAATTGTGGCAATCATTTCTCGCTTCAACGACCGCATTAATGCGCTGGTAAGCGAGGATAAGGTCCAGAAGAAGTTCACCACCAAACAGATTTCCACCAAGTCAGCGACGCCATTTGTTGCTCTGATCAGAAAAGAGATTCAGACCATCACGGGTTATCCAGCAGTCTTTATAAACATGCTTTTTGGCTGCTTGCTGATGGTTATTCTCGCCTTTATTTCTATGTTCTTTAGCACGTCGTCTATCGTGGCCTACTTTGTTCCTGCGTCCGAGGTTCCGCGCTATCTACCTTTGGCAAGAACCATTTTTGGCATGGTAACCACCTGGTTTGGCACCTCAATGTTCTGCGCAGCCAACTCCGCTGCCATTTCGTACTCGCTGGAGGGCCGCTCAAACTGGCTGATGGCAACCATGCCCGTTTCTTCAAAGCAGATTTTTGGCGCAAAGATTGCCGTTAACATGATCTACGTGCTCATCTTCAGCGTGTTGACTCAGATTTTCTTCCTGATTCCTGGTCACATCACCATTGAAACGGCGCTGAGAAACGTTATTCTGCCGCTCTGCATTGTATTCCTGGTTTCTAACGTTGGCCTGGCCATTGATATCCGCCGACCAAACTTTGACTGGACTTCTGTTGTTGATATTACCAAGAGGAGTCTTTCGGTCACCGTGTCTTCTCTTGCGGGCACGTTAGGCTCCATGTTTGTTATTGGCGGCACGTTCATGATGATGATTCTGCCGGTTATCGAGTCGTTCAGCTCGTCAACAGGCGTGATTAACGAGACTCTGCCAAACATTATCTTTGTCACGCTGTCACTGGTGAACGCAATTATCGGCTTCCTTATCTTTAATAACACCGTTCACCGAGGAGTCAGAATTTAACTTTTGTGATGCACAAGGGTAGTGCTGTGAAATTCTATGGCATTTACCTGCGAGGATAGCATAAATTATTCTGGCGAGAAGAAACTTTGAGGCACCCACCACATGTCGTTTATCGAATGGTGGGTGTCTCTTTTTGTGCTTTGCGGTACGGTAGGGTGGCTAGAGGTTTTCTTGTTCGGTAAGTAGCAGGAAGGGCCGAAGCATATCGCGCTAGACTCGGGCGCGACCTATCGGCTGACCTTCTCGGCTGCTTGCCGCAGTCAGAGGAGGCATCATGGCCGAAAAGAATGTATCTAAGGTAAAGAATGTGGTCCTGGTGGGCCAAGGTGGCGTGGGCAAAACCATGCTTGCCGAGGCAATGCTGCATCTGACGGGTGCAACCACTCGTTTAGGCGGCCACGCAGGCACAAAGCCCACGCTTGATTACGATTCACAAGAGTCAGAGCGCGGATTCTCTATCTCTACTACTATCGCACCAATTACCTGGGAAAATACACGCATTAACGTACTTGATGCACCGTGCTATCCTGACTTTGTAGGCGACGCCTATGCGGCAATGAGCGCTGTTGAGACGGCGCTGTTTGTCGTTGATGCAGCTAGTGGACCTGGCACTATTACCACCAGGCTTTGGTTTGCCGCCGAGGATCTTTCTCTCTGCCGCGCGCTGTTCATCAACCGCTTGGATCGCCCTGATGCAGACTACGAGACCGCGATGGCTATGCTTCAGGATCGTTTTGGCTCCTCGCTTGGAGCAGTGACTATTCCAATGGGCTCCGGTGAGGCATTCTCCGGCATCATTGACGTTGTCCATCAGAAGGCGCGCAAGCTGGTAAACGGCAAACCTGAGGTCACCGATATTCCTGCCGAGTTCCAAGCAGAGGCAGAGGCTGCTCGCGCTGCCCTGACCGAGCTGGTTGTTGAGGCAGACGATGAGCTGATGATGCGCTACCTTGAGGGCGGAGAGATTACGCAGGAAGAGCTTGAGGGCCTGCTGGGCAAAGCCCTTATGGAGCGCATTTTTGTTCCTGTCTTCTCCGGTTCTTGCGTCCGCGAAGAGGGCGTTATCTCCCTGCTTGACGCTGTTGACGGCTGGTTCCCAACTATGTCCGACTTTGGCCGTATTCCGCTGGTAAACGGCGAGCAGCTTGATATTTCACCTGATGACGAGCGCCCTGTTGCGTTTGCCTTCAAGTCGCTGCAGGATCCACAGAACGGCAAGCTTACGTTTGTAAAGGTACTTGCGGGTACCGTTTCTGCAGGTGCCGAGCTTATTAATGCTCGCACGCGCAAGCCTGAGCGCCTTTCTCACCTGTATCGTATGTGCGGCAAAGACACGGCTGACGTCAGCACCGCTGCAGCCGGCGACATCGTGGTAGTTCCAAAGCTCGAGGCCATGACGGGCGACACGCTTTCCGTTACCGGCAAGGTTGAGGCCGCCGCATTCAGGTTCCCCAACTCCCTGTACCGCACGGCCATTGAGCCCGATGAGCGCGGTACCGAGGGCAAGCTCTTTGCGTTCCTGGAGAAGGCCGCCGACGCCGATCCAACCCTCAAGGTTGAGCGCGACGAGGACACCGGCCAGACCATTGTTTCTGCAATCGGCGAGGCACAAGTAGCCGTTCTTCTCGAGCGTCTTGAGCAGCGAGCCGGCGTTTCCGCACATAAAGTTGCGCTTCGCATCCCATATCGCGAGACGATCCGTCGAGTTGCAAGTGCTCAGGGTAGGCACAAGAAGCAGACCGGCGGTTCTGGCCAGTACGGCGACTGCTGGCTGCGCATCGAGCCAAACCCAGACGCAGGCTACGAGTTTGTGGACGAGATTGTTGGCGGCCACATTCCACGCGGCTTCATCCCCGCTATTGATAAGGGTGTCCAGGAGACCATGCGCGAAGGCGTTTTAGCTGGTTATCCTATGATTGACATTAAAGTTGCTGTTTACGAGGGTTCTTACCACCCAGTTGACTCCAACGAGATGGCTTTCAAGACCGCTGCTCGTATTGGTTTCCAGAAGGCTGTTGACCAGGCAGAACCTGTTCTCTTGGAGCCTATGGCTCATCTGGAGATTACCGTTCCAGACAGCTACGCAGGTTCCGTCATGGGCGACGTCTCCGCTTCTCGCGGTCGCGTTGAGGGAATGTCTTCCGGCACCGGTGTTTCTGCTGGTGAGACCACCATTAAGGCCACGATTCCATACGCTGAGGTTACCGATTACGCTACAAGGCTGAGGTCCCTCTCGCGCGGAACGGGCGAGTATACCGTTGAGCTGGCAGGATACGAGCAGGTCCCGCACGACATTCAGGCTCGTCTTGCTGCCGAGTACGCCGAGCGTCGCGCCGCCGGCGAGCGTTAACCTGCAGGTCAAGAGTGGCTTCTGCCGCAAGCGCCGCAGGTGCCGCAGGCGCTGACCCGCAGGCGCGGACCCGCTGGCGCGGACCCGCAGGTAGATAACGAGTTCCTAGCAAGAACCCTCGCATCTTTCAGGTGCGAGGGTTCTTTTGCGTTCCGCAATGTGTTTAGCGTCGGCTTTTAGGCTTGGCGTACATAATGGTGCAGCTTAGCCGCGCCTCGCTGAAGAATTGTCTAGTTTTTAATCAAGATAATCGGCCGACTGGGGCTCAATGTCTGACATTTAGAGAGTCTCAATACCTGATATACATTTCTATGCATAAACTTCATCTAATATGCTTATACATGAATAGACTTATATAAGAAATTTAATTATCGTTAAATTTCGCACCTAAGGAACACACCTATGTCGGATATTCTGCTCAATTGCGGGCATATTACACACCTAATGAAGATAATCTGCATGCCTTAGCTATTTTCAGCGTAATGTATACGTCTTTTTGACAGATTATCTGACATAGGTGTGTTCGGCCATTATCAAATGAGTCCGATCGGCCGTATTCCGAAAAATGATGCAAGAAAGCCAGAGTTATTCGAAGACGTTTTGTTGCTGGAGACACTCGTGATACTAGCAGCAATGAAACGCTCGCAGCGCTGGAACCGGCGACAACATGTGTTGGCATCAAACTATTTCCGTGGCAGCAAAAAGCCCTGCAACCGCATTCGGTTGCAGGGCTTGAACGTACTGGTTGAGCACACTGCACGCCGTAGCGATTACGCTGATGGGCGAGGTCCGCTAGAGACGCGGATGGTGATAGTAGCGCCAGCTGCAGCGCTTGATGGTGTCTGGCCAATTACGTTTCCGGTTGCAACGTTGTCGTCGTAGACCCAAACCGTGTTGACCTGGAAGCCCGCGTTCTCTAGCGTGGACTGGGCAGTTTCAAAGTCCTTGCCAACAACGTTTGGAACAGAACCGCTCTGAGCGCCAGAAGAAACAACGATAGTTACCGTAGATCCCTTATCTGCCTTGCCATTAGCTGGAGACTGAGAGATGACGCGACCTTCAGGAACGCTTGACGAAGGTTGCTGCTGAGTGTCTACCTTGAAGCCTGAATCTTTCAAGACATCGGACGCACGCTCGGCAGTCATTTCAGTGACGTCTGGAACATCTGTCTTACCCTTGCCCGAAGACAGGTGATAGGTGATAGTGTCACCAGCCTTAGCATCGCTACCTGCGGCTGGTTCTTGTGTTGCAACATAACCAACGGTTACGTCGTCCGACTCTACCGAGTCACCATTTCTTGCTTTGAGGCCAACGGCAGCAAGAGCAGACTCAGCCTCTGATGGACTCTTGTTGGTAAGATCAGGCACCTTAACTGCGGCAGCAGGTTTAGCTCCCTTAGAAATGACAAGGTTAACCGCGGTTCCCTCAGGAGCTTGCCTGTTAGCGCTTGGTGTCTGGTCGATGACCTGGCCTTCTGGAGCAGAATCGCTGTAGCTTTCTGTAACAGTTCCCAGCTTAAAGTGGCTACCAGATGCATTTAGTGCCTGAGTTGCCTGGTCTTTTGTCTGACCAACAAACTGTGGAACCAGATACTGCTGGGAAGAGTTGCCGAGCATCTGTGCAATAGCAAAGCCGGCAAGAGCCAGGACAACCAAAGCGCCTAAAACGCCGAGAATAACGTTGCGCTTGTGACGCTTATTCTCGCGCTTGTCCAGCTCATCGGCCTCTTCACGAGAATGGACGCGGTTCAAGCGACCAGTGTCGCCACCGCGCGTAATGTAGGTGTTGGAGCCGTCGATGCCGCGACGATCCAGCCTGGAAGTTGGCTGAGGTGGCGTCACAATGCGGGGGCTCACGGTGGTGTTGCTTGGAATAGTGGCGCGGCCAGCAATGAAATCGCGAAGTGCGCGAGCAAGCTCGTCAGCACTCTGATAGCGGTCAGCTGGGTTTTTCTCCATGCAACGAAGAATGATTGCCTCGAGTGCAGGATCTACGTTGGGATTGATCAGCGATGGTGGCTGAGGAGCCTCGTTGACCTGCTTCATAGCAACGCTAATGGCGTCGTCACCGGCAAAAGGAACGCGGCCAGTTGCAGCCTCGTACATGACAATGCCTAGGGAATAGATATCGGTGGTTGGTCCCAAAGGCTTGCCCGTACTCTGCTCTGGAGAAACGTAGTGAGCGGTGCCAAGAACAGAGTTATCGGTGGTTAGACTGCTGTTCTTTGCACGAGCAATGCCAAAGTCCATGACCTTGATGTTGCCATCTGGCTGGACCATGATGTTCTGTGGTTTGATGTCACGGTGAATGATGTCGTGACGATGTGCTACAGAGAGCGCCTGAGCAATCTGAGAGCCAATCTGAGCGACCTTACGGGAATCAAGGGCTCCATGTTTGCGGATGCCACTCTTAAGGTCTGTACCGCGCAGATACTCCATGACAATGTAGTAGGACTCGCCGTCCTTACCCCAGTCATAGACCGAGACAATATAAGGACTGGAGAGCGCTGCTGAAGCCTGAGCTTCCTGCTTAAAACGGGCAGCAAAGGAAGGATCGTTTGCGTACTGCGGCAGCATCATCTTGATGGCAACAGTACGACCAAGAACCTGGTCCTGTCCGCGGTAAACGGTGGCCATTCCACCGGTACCAATTTTGTCTTGAACCTGGTAACGCCCACCGAGCATTCTACCTGGCATAACTCAACTCCTATCAAGCGTGCGATTTTCTCGCCACGTCACTTACTATCTTAGAACACACCCAACTACTTGGGGAGAAGACCGTGCGGTGTTTTAGGCGCTACGAAGCAGCTCCCAAAGCCTGGATGTTCAGGCACTGCGCAAGAACACGTCCGCCAACTTGAGCACCGTAACCCAAAACGTTCTCGCCGTTGCCTTCGATGACAACAGAAACAACAAGGGTTGGGTGGTCGTAAGGCGCAAAACCGATGAAGAACGAGTTAAAGTTACCGTTCTCGACGTCTGCCGTACCTGTTTTACCTGCAATCTTGACACCCGGAACGCGAGCTCCCATACCAGTGCCGGATTCAACAACGCCCAACATTGCCTCTCGGACCTGCGCAGCGGTATCCGCAGACACTGCCTGTCCAAGCGATTTTGGTGATGTTGTAGAAACAACAGCTCCCTCTGGCGAGAGAACGCGATCAACAATGTAAGGGTTCATGACCACGCCGCCGTTAGCAATTGCAGCCGCAACAACAGCGTTTTGCATGACGGTTGTCTGAGGACCTGCAGGACTTGCATGCTCTCCAACAGGAAGACCGCAGGATGCCCAGCCAAGCTCCCAGGTGGTCATCTCGGCAGGATTTGGCATTAACGATGGTGTAGTGGAGAAGTCCTGGCCAAGCGCTGTGCCATAACCAAAGGCACGTGCATAGCTGACCAGGTTGTCTGCGCCAAGTGCTACGCCAAGCTGCGCCAACGCCGTGTTAGAAGAGCGAGCAAATGCCTCACGCAGAGGAATAGTGCCCATGTCCTCGTTGGCGTAGTTGTGGATGGTTCCACCGCCAAGCTCCATAGTTCCTGGAGCTGAATAGGTGGTGTCTAGCGTGGTGGTATGTGTGTCAATTCCAGCAGAAAGTGTCACGGTCTTAAACGAGGAACCAGGGGAGTAGAGCGCCTGGGTAGCCCTGTCAACGAGCTGACTTCCAGTACCGGACTCAATAACAGTTCCCAGTTCAGCGTGGGTGTATGAAGGGCTTGAAGCCTTTGCAAGCACGGCTCCGGTGGCTGGATCCATAACAACAATGGAGCCGGAATATCCCTGGAGTGCAGCTTCTGCTACAGCCTGCATCTGGGAATTGATGGTTAAAACAACGCTTGAACCAGCGGTATTAACGCCTGCCATCGAGTACAGAGCGCTTCTCCAGTCGGAATGATCTGCGTGTCCGGTGAGCGTCTCGTTCATGGAGGACTCGATACCTGCAGTTCCGTACTGGGTAGAGATGTAGCCAACGGTGTGAGAAGCCATACCGTCGTGTGGATAGTTGCGCACGTAGGTGCCGTCGTCTTGCTTGACGCTCTCTGCCAGAGTGACGCCGTCAGAAGTCATGATGGCGCCGCGCTGAACATATGCGCTCTTAGCAATAGTGTGGTTGTTGGTAGGGAGCGCCTGAAGTCTAGGTGCGTCAATGACCATCAAGAAGGTCAAGTTGCCGAGAAGAACGGTGAAGAAGAGGGTAAATACGGTAACCAAATTGGTCAGACGTTTTCCGAGAGCAACACGTCCCAGAACACCGGATTCCTCAGACTGCAGGCCAAAGCCTCCACGGATGTGGCTGCCATGCAAAACGGAAGAGGCGTGAGCTCCACCAGAAGAAATTTCAAGCCTCTGGGAGTCAAGTGTTTTCTTGCTTGGTTCAAGCTCTGTCTCGCGACCAGTTCCCTCGTCACCTGCCCTGAGCAGCAGGGCAACAATGATAAAGCTGGAAAGAAGAGAGCTACCGCCCTGACTCATAAAGGGCAGGGTAACGCCGGTTAGAGGCATGAGCTTAGTAACGCCTGCAACAATGAGGAAGGTTTGGAACGCCAAAACACTGGTAAGACCAGCAGCTGCAAAAGCAGATGAATCGGACTTTGCACGAGCCGCTGTTGCAAGACCGCGCACAGTAAGGAGCAGGAACAGGGTAATAATTGCCGCTCCGCCAAAGAGTCCCAGCTCCTCAGCAATGGCCGAGAAAATAAAGTCAGACTCAACAATAGGGATAAGTGTAGGCATTCCCTTATCAATTCCAGTGCCAGCAAGACCTCCATCTGCGATGGAATAGAGGGACTGGACAATTTGGTAGCCGTCTCCAGCGGGATCTTTGAAGGGGTCAAGCCAAATGTTGACACGAGTCTGAACGTGACCAAAGAAGTGATAAAGCACCACGCCGCCAATGGCCAAGAGCGCAATACTGACAAAAACGTAGCTTGCGCGACCTGTTGCTACATAGAGCATGATGACAAAGAACACGAAGAAGAGCAGAGCGCTACCAAGGTCGCGTTCAAAAATAACAACAATCAGGCTGATGCCCCACATGACAAACAGAGGAAGCAGCATTTTAAAGCGAGGAATGCGGAAAGGTCCAAAAGAACGCATGGAGACCGATAGGGCTTCTCGATTCAGTGCAAGATAAAATGCCAGGAAGAGCGTAATGGCAATCTTTGCAAGCTCGCCAGGCTGGAAGGTGAATGCGCCAAAAGAAATCCAGAGTTTTGCGCCGTAGCGATCCTGGCCAATAACAATTGGCAAAAGAAGCAGTATGACGCCGAGAATACCAATGGAGTATTTGTAGCGTGCTAACGCGTCAAGATTTCTAATGACCGCAAGCACCACAATCATGACAACAACAGAGATAAAGAGCCAAATAGTTTGGTTGACTGCAAGATTTGGCGCAAGTCTGGTGACCATGGTGATGCCAATTCCCGAGAGCACAAACACAATGGGGAGAATGGCGGGGTCTGCTGCGGGAGCAAGGAATCTAATAGCAATGTGAGCCACGGTAAATGCTGCAAAGAGACCAATAGGAACGGCCATTGTCTCAAGGCTGAGCGTTGAGCGAGCAGTAATCATGTACATGGCGTACAGCAGAAATACAGGGATTGCTCCTACAAATAGTAAGAAGAGCTCTGTATTACGCCTTAGTCCACCTGCTTTTTCCATTCCTACTCACCTCCCGAACTTGTTGTTGACGTTGTTGTTTCTGTTGTGGGTGTTCCGCCAGACTGAGCGTCTTCTTTCTTTTTGACCGCTTTGTTGTTGGCGTCGTCAATTTGTTTGCGGTAATTCTCGACGGTGCTATGTGCTTCATCCTCGTTCTTAACGCGAATTCCGTCTGCAAGAGAGTCTTGAACTGCGTCAGGCAAATCTTTTATTTCAATCGACGTAGTTTCAACAAGCGAAGACATGTTTATGCCGGCAATTGTTGTAGGAATACCTCGATAAACGCCAACGGTAGTTCCGTTAATTCCTAAGTACCACTCGCTGCTTACAAACAGGAAGAACACCGCAACAGTGGCTGCAAAGAGCGCAAGGAACGAGACAAACGTGGCAATGACGCCACGAGTAAGGTGTTTTCTGGTTTGATCGGCTATGCCGTCGTCCAAGACATCGATGACAATAACGGTAATGTTGTCTGAGCCGCCATAGGTAAGAGCTGCGGAAACAAGGTTATCGGCAGCCTTTTGTGGCGTGACGTTAGAGACAGCAATGGACTCAATCTCATCGTCGGGCACCATGCCAGAGAGACCATCGGAGCACAAGATGATGCGGTCACCATCAGATACTTCAAGCGAGAAATGATCTGCATACATGTCTGGATCAGAGCCAAGAGCTCGCGTAACTACCGAGCGAGAAGGGTGTGTGCGAGCCTCATCAGCGGTAATCTGACCAGAATCAATGAGCTCTTCAACATAGCTGTGGTCATGAGTAATACGGACCAGCGTGCCATGATGGAGCAGGTAAATGCGAGAGTCACCAACATGAGCAACGGCCATCTGATTGCCCTCAATGAGGACAGCAGAGGCAGTGGAGCCCATGCCAGGTTTACCAATACCCTTTGCAGGGGCATCAATAACTTCCTGGTTAGCAGCCTCAATTGCAGCGCCAAGACGGACATCGTCTGCGGTGCTTGGTGCCTGTTCGGCAATAACCTTAACAGCAATGGAACTTGCTACTTCGCCAGCAGCGTGTCCACCCATACCATCGCAGATGGCAAAAAGGGGGGTGCGCAAAAGGAACGAGTCCTCGTTATGCTCGCGAACTAATCCCACGTCAGAGCGGGCGCCCCAGGAAATAAAGGTGTTAGATCCAGAAACTGCTTCGGCATCGCATCGACCGTCAAGCGGCAGCTCACAGCGGCCAGGAGCACTCACAGGCTCTTGTGTAGGTGTATCAGAAATATGTGTTGTATCAGAAGAAACCATGAGCCTCTTATCGACGTCCAACACGCATAATCACATCGCCGACCTGGACTTCGTCTGTGTCGCGAAGGGTAACAGGCTGCTCGATGATGTGACCATTAACCATGGTTCCGTTTGTGGATCCAAGGTCTTCAAGTACCAGAGCAGGGCCCTGGATAGTAAAGCGGGCGTGTGAAGCAGAAACGTAAGGTTCGTCAATCACAATGTCAGACGAAGGAGAACGTCCAATAACAACAGGACCCAAGATGTCTACGTGAAGACCACGTAAGGACTTGACGCCCTTCTCGACATCAACGGACCAAATAGCTCCGTCTTTGCGCTGACCGCGGACAAGACCAATGCCCGTGCGCATGACCGAGAACAGGAAGATGTACAGCAGGACAACAAGCAGAACACGTCCTGCAAAGAGAATTAAGTCAATCATTAGTTCTCCCGGAACTGAAGGTCCATAAGACCAATGGTAATGAGGTCTCCGTCGCGCAGAATTACCTCATCTACGTCGATATCGTTGACAAGCGTTCCGTTAGTGGAGTGCAAATCAGCAATGTGCCAATCGTGACCGTCATAGGTCATCTCGGCGTGACGTCTTGAAACGTTAGGATCGCGCAAAACAACGTCTGCCTGAGAGCGCTCGCGACCAATAATGGCTCGAGGAGCCTCAACGCGATACGAACGACCGCTCTGGCGATCAATCAAAATGCAGGTAGCGTCCATATTTGCGCGTGGCGTGCCTTGCAGATTGCGAGAAGAACGACCGCCCATACCGTTTAACTGGGCATCAAGGGAAGGCGTGATACGACGCTGAGTCATAGGAACAGGAGCTGCTGTTGGGATAGCTCCGTTTACGGGCAGGTCTGGAAGTCCGTTTGAGCTAGGAAGAACAGGCATAGGAGTGGACTCAGCTGCGGAAACAACAGGAATTGCACCTTGAGCCTCAACAAAGTCTGGTGGCATTACCGCAAGACCAGCGTCTGTACCAGCAAGATCTCCCAAAACCTCTGGCGTTGCATTATCTGCAGAAACGGGGCGAACTACAGACAGAGGATCTGGCTCTGGCTGTGGTTCTGGCTGAACAGCAGCGCGGGAATTGTGCTGCTGAGGCATTTGAGCTGCAGCTCCTCCAACACTGGAGTTTCCACCCAAGAAAGCACGCTCTTCATTGCGTAGCTGGTCAAGCGTATTGCCGTCAACGTTTTCTGCAAAGACAGCAAATTTTCCAGGCTTCAGAGATGGGTCAACCATAAAACGAACAAGCGGCTGACCAACAAATACATAATCTTTTTGCTGAGCCTGAGCAGCCACAAAGTCAGA
>ERZ772909.953-NODE-953-length-16725-cov-5.014877_pt1 | contig 16725 bp, 18 predicted proteins | sample MGYA00511137_ERZ772909 | MGnify/ENA primary metagenome ERZ772909 (study PRJEB29015, sample SAMEA2738095) | human oral metagenome | biome: human oral; feature: human-associated habitat; material: saliva | place: China | collected 2270 ... | reverse complement strand
TTTAGGAGATTCTGCAAGATGCCCGTATGGAAATCGAACAGTTGAAGAAATCAGAAAATTTACCAAAGAAATGGTTCAATTTCTCCTTAAAAAAGACGTAAAGATGATTGTTATTGCCTGTAATACAGCAACAGCAGTGGTCTTAGATGAATTACAAGAAACATTAGACATTCCAGTAGTAGGCGTAATTCAACCAGGAAGTTTAGCAGCAATTAAACAAACAAAAACACAAAAAATTGCAGTATTAGGAACTCACGCAACGATTCAAAGTGATGTTTATCGTAAAACATTACAAAAGAAAAATCATGAGTTAAGGGTAACGAGTTTAGAATGTCCAAAATTTGTTCCTTTAGTCGAAAGTAACCAGACGGATTCTCCCATTGCCAAAAAAGTGGTCGCGCAAACATTACAACCTTTAATGGGGAAAGAATTTGATACTTTAATATTAGGATGTACTCATTATCCATTGTTAAAACAAAGAATCCAAGCAGTTGTTGGCCCTCAAGTGACATTAATTGATTCAGGTGCAGAAACTGTATCAACGGTTAGTGCGTTATTAGATTTTAATCATTTAGCAGAAAATTATGAAACGAATCCTTTTCCAACATTAGAACTCTATACAACTGGTTCGCCTATTTTATTTAAAGAAATTGCGGAAAATTGGTTAAATAGAAGTCCATTAACCGTTGAGAAAGTTCGTTTAGAACCTTATACGGAGGGAAATATGTCTCAAAAAGAATTAGTCATCGCTACAAAAAATGCTGGGAAAGCAAAAGAATTTGCAAGTATTTTTGAACCAAAAGGATACAGTGTCAAAACGTTATTAGATTTTCCAGAACTAGAAGATGTAGAAGAAACAGGTCATACATTTGAAGAAAATGCTCGTTTAAAAGCAGAAACAATTGCTGAAAGACTTCAAAAAATTGTATTAGCGGATGATTCAGGATTATGTGTGGATGTATTAGAAGGACAACCAGGAGTTTATTCTGCACGATTTGCTGGAAATCAAAAAAGTGATGCTGCTAATAATGCAAAATTATTAGCGGAATTAGGGGAATTGCCATCTGAAAAAAGAAGTGCACATTTCCATTGTTGTTTAGTCATGGCTGTACCAAATCATGAATCTTTAGTCGTTGAAGGCATTTGTGATGGAGAAATCGCAAAATTTCCTTCAGGAGAAGGTGGATTTGGATACGATCCATTATTTTTCGTCCCAGAAATTCAAAAAACATTTGGGCAATTATCTCGCGAAGAAAAAAATAAAATTAGTCACCGTGCAAAAGCTGTGAACTTATTAATGAAACAATGGGAAGAATGGCTTGAATCGGTAAATTATTAGTCAGAGGTGAGCGTATGAAAATTATTATTATGAGCGATAATCATGGACAAAAAATGGCACTACAAAAAGTATTTGAACATTATCAATCAGAGCCTGAAGTCCAATTTATTCATTGTGGAGATTCAGAGTTTTCGTATGAAGATGAAGTTTTTCAGGAATGTCTTCGAGTAACGGGAAATTGTGATTACGATACAAATTATCCTGAAGTAGCCGTATTAGAAGCAAAAGGAATTCGATTTTTAGTAACGCATGGTCATATGCAAGCAGTGAATAGTGGAGTGTATCGATTAGCCAAATATGCTAAAGAACAAGGAGCTCAAGTAGCTTTTTACGGTCATACGCATAAACTGTATGAGGAAACTTATGAAGGAGTATTATGTATTAATTCAGGAAGTGTTTCTTATCCAAGAGGACATTTTGCCATGACTCCGACTTATGCTGTATTGACGATTCATTCAGAATCAGAAATTGAATTACAATATTTTGATATGAAACATCATCCATTAGAGGAACTTCATTATCAGTATCATTTAGATGCAGAAAGAGGATTTATTCATGATTAATCGAGTAGTACAAGACTTATTACTAGAAGAAAAGGATAAATTATTTATTGCAGCAGACAAAGTAGCGATTTTGGAAGAGGATCATACATTAGATCATGCGATGTTAGTCTTAACGCATGTACGTTACTCCCTTATTCCAGTTGTCAACCGTCAAAATAAATTAACAGGATTAATTTCCTTAGCGATGATTTTAAATCAAGTGGCAACATTAGAAGAGATTGATTTAAGTCAATTACATGATTTCCAAGTGAAAGAAGCGATGGAAACGGATTTTCCAACTATTACATTTGATACAGAAATTGAAGATGTGTTGAATGAATTAGTGGATCGTAATTTCTTATGTATCACGAATGACAAAAAAGAATTTGTAGGAATTGTGACAAGAAAAGAAGTATTAAAACGAGTGAATTATATGGTTCATGAATTGAATAAAAAATATAAATTAGTGGAAAAATAATAAAAATGTTACTCCTTTTTACGGGAGTAACATTTTTATTTACTAGTAATATTTAGTGCGGTATTACTTGTTGGAAGTGAAATTCCTGCTTCAATTAAAGCTTCTTGATACAATTTTAAGAATTGATTATAAATCATATGTTGTTTTCCATTTTTCGTAAAAATACTAATTTTGAAAACAAATTGCCCATTTGGAAGAGTTTGAGGACCAATAATAGTGGGGCCTTTTACAATTTCTGGATATTGTCCAGCATTTTTCGTGTTGACTTGATCGACTGTATCATAAACAATCGTTAAATCTACATCATTATACAGAGGTATTTCAATTAAAGCTCTCATATCTCCTCTAGATTGATTACTAACAACAGAAATACTACGGTTTGGAATGAAATGAAGAGTGCCATCAAATCCACGTACTTGAGTGGTTCTTACGCCAACACTTGCGACTGTTCCTGTGACTGTTCCAATAATAACTGTATCTCCAACATCATATTGGCGTTCTAGTAAAATAAAGAAACCATTTACGACATCACTTAAAAATCCTTGTGCCCCTAAACCAATGGCAACACCAGCAATCCCAGCTCCTGCTAATAGACTTGTAATTGGAATTCCTAAAATAACTAAAATCCAATAAATTAATACGAAGTATAGTAAATAATCTAAACAGTTTTCCAATAATCTCATTAAAGTTTGCTTTCTAGCAATACTTTGTGAGGATAATTTAATAGATGAAAGTACTGTTTTTTGAAAAATTTTATGTAAAACTTTTTTTCCAACAATAAATAAAATACTTAGAATCGCTAACGAAATTAATTTTGATAAAATCTCAGATAAAATCATTTCCCACGGAATGGAAAGCCAATATCGTTCAAAAAAGCTATGAATTGTTGAACTAATATTCATGATGCAACCTCCTTTTATACTACTTGATATAGTTTATCATAATTAAAATAATTTAGTAAATATTATATCACTTTTAGTAGCGTTTTATGTATGATAATGGTATTATGATTAATAATATCGGAAATTGAGGAGGGATGTTCAAAATGTCTGGAATAGAAGTTGCAGCTTTAATTGCAGCCTGTTCATTTTTAGGGTTAGTGGTCTTTTTAGTGTTAAGATTAAATCCAATTTTAAGTAAATTTGATCAAACATTAAACCATGTGAACAACTCTATTGAGATTATTACAAGGGATGTCGATAATTTATCTATTGAAGTAGAGGGATTATTGAATAAAACAAATGCTTTAGTAGATGATATTAATGGAAAAGTAAAAAGAACGGATCCATTATTTACAGCTATTGGAGATTTAGGATTAACAGTTTCTGATGTAAATCATTCAACTCGTTCCCTTGCGACTAGAGTATCAAGCATCAAACCGGCTCGAACTTTAGGGATTTTATCTGTTGGAAAAGCGATTTTATCAAGAAAAAAATAATGAACGGAGTGAAGAAAAATGGGTAAAAAAACTGGCGGATTTATTTTAGGAGCATTTATTGGTAGTGTGGCAGCAGCTGCAACAGCATTATTATTTGCACCAAAATCAGGTAAGGAATTACGTGAAGATTTAGCAGTAAAAGCAGATGAATTGAAGGATCAATTATCTGATTATGTAGATATTTCAATTGAAAAAGGAGTTGAATTATCAGAGGTAGCTTTAAATGCTACTGAAGATATTCGTGTGAATTTAAAAGATTCAGCTTCTCAATTAAAAGATACTGTTACAAAATCTGCAATTAATTTGAAAGAAGAAGTTTCCCAAACTGTAAGTAAAGTTCAAGATACTTTTGCGACTAAGAAAGAAAAAGCAGAAGAAGTTGTTGCGGAGCTAAAAGAAGAGGTAAAGGCGTAAAATAGACTTCCCTGATGTAGCTAAAGGACGCAAGCAGCCTCGCTGTTGCGAGTCTCATTGCTAAACTTTGAGCCTAGGTCTCAAAGTTTCCTGTACTAGAAGCTAAGTAGCTTCTAGTACTAAAGCTACAGCGGCAAGTCTTTTTACTTTGAAGGGACATAATGAGAGTCCGAAAAAATAGACTTACCTAAAGTAGCTAAGGACGCAAGCAGGTTCGTAAAGGCGAGTCTCATTCTTCAAGCTACGTCTCTCTATTTAAATGAAATAATAAACTGAGGAAATTTATGCTTCCTCAGTTTTCTTTTATCCTAATTTTTTGTAACTTCTTGTGGGAAGTGGGTAAATAATTCACAACCATCTTTTGTGACAACTAAACAGTCTTCAACACGAACTCCATAGTCTTTTGCGATATATACACCTGGTTCAACTGAGAAACACATACCTTCTTCTAGAATCATATCATTCCCTTCCATAATGGATGGAAATTCATGGCAACTTTGACCAATTCCATGACCTAAACGATGAATGAAGTACTCTCCGTATCCTTTTTCTGCAATATAATTTCGAGCAATCGCATCAATTTCACTAGCTTTCATGCCTGGTTTGACAGCTTGAATCGCTAAATCATGTGCAGTTTTTACGATAGTAAAGATTTCTTGATGACGTGGATTTTTAGCAGATTCTTCACCAAAGAAAATGGTACGAGTCATATCACTGGCATATCCATTGTGCATGGTTCCTAAATCAAAGAGTACCCATTCGTTTTTTTCTAATTTTCTATCTCCTGGAACTCCATGTGGATCAGCAGCGTGGTCTCCAAATAACACCATCGTATCGAAACTCATTGAAGTGATGCCTAATTTTTTCATTTCATATTCTATTTTAGCAACAACTTCTAATTCACTAATTCCTTCTCTTAAACTTTGAATCCCAATTTCAACAGCTTTATCTGCGTATGTTCCTGAATCTTTTAATTTTTGAATCGCATCAGCATCTTTTCTTAATCGTAAATCATTGATAACTGGAGTTAAATTATCAGTCCATTGAATGGTAGGAATTTCTTTTTTTAAGTTTTCAACTGTGTGTAATGTAATAAAGTTCTTCTCTACAGCCCATTTAGTTGGAAACTCAAAATGTTCTTGAATGGCAGAAGTTAAAATCGCCCACGGATTTTCATGGTCTTGATAGCTGATAACAGTATTAGTTGGTTCAGCAGCTTGAGCCATATTTTTTTCAAGAGCTGGAACAAAGAGTAGCGGAGAATGATTAGCAGATATAACCATCGCTAAAACACGTTCATGTGGATCTGTTGTATAGTGGGTCAATAAACTAATTGTTGTAGGGTCTTGGATAAATGCGATATCACAATTTAGTTGTTGTAAAACATTGGTAAAATGATTAAAAGTTTGTTTGTTACTCATAATAAAGCCTCCATATTTTTCAATTTGTAAGCATATTTTAGCACAAATACTACGAAAAATGTAAAGAGTTTCAAAAAATATGAAAATAGTTATATGAAACGCTTGCAAAACTTCGTGAAAAATGATAACCTTTACTTAGATTAATGTGCAAATAAATAGTTTTTTTAATAATTAGAGGAGAATTTATATGGAAAAACAAACAATTACAATATATGATGTTGCCCGTGAAGCAAATGTTTCAATGGCAACTGTTTCCAGAGTAGTAAATGGAAACCCAAATGTTAAACCAGCAACAAGAAAAAAAGTTTTGGATGTTATCGATGAATTAGATTATCGTCCAAATGCGGTAGCTAGAGGACTTGCAAGTAAAAAAACAACAACAGTCGGAGTGATTATCCCTGATGTAACGAATTTGTATTTTGCAAGTTTAGCAAGAGGGATTGATGATATTGCTACAATGTACAAATATAATATTATTTTAGCAAATTCAGATCAAAACAATCATAAAGAAATCCAAGTATTAAATACCTTATTATCTAAACAAGTAGATGGTATTTTATACATGGGAAATAATTTAACTCCAGAGTTACGTGCAGAAATTGTACGTTCTAAAACTCCAATTGTTTTAGCTGGAACGATTGATTCTGATCATGTAGTGGCTTCCGTTAATATTGATTATAAAGTAGCAACTCAAGAAGCTGTACAAACATTAATTGAAAATGGACATAAAAAAATTGCATTTGTAACAGCTTCGCTAAAAAATACTTTTGCATCTGATTTACGTTTAGATGGATATAAAGAAGCTTTATCTGTAGCTAAAATTGACTACAATGAAAAATTTATCTTTGAAATTCCATTGACTTATCAATCAGGAGAAGCTTTATCAGAAAAATTATTGAATGCGGGAATTACAGCTGCAATTGTAACGGATGACGAAGCAGCAGTAGGTTTATTAAATGGTTTGTATGATCACGGCGTAAATGTACCGAAAGATTTTGAAGTGATTTCAAGTAATAATTCAAAATTAACAAAAATGACTCGTCCAACATTAACAACAATTGCACCTCCATTATATGATATTGGTGCTGTTGCAATGCGACTTTTAACAAAAATTATGAATAAGGAAGATGTAGTTGATACTGAAATTACTTTGCCTTATAAAATTGAATACCGTCAAACAACTAAATAATTAGCAAAAAAGACTTCGAGGTTAATCTCGAAGTCTTTCTTTTAATTTCTGGATTTTGTTGTCGGTGTTGAAGAAGAAGGTTTTGTTTTTTCAGATGAAGTTTTTTTCTTATCTTTATCTTCACTAGATTCTTTTTCCTTTTCCTCTTTTTTCTTTTCTTCTTTTTCTTTATCACTTTGTCCATTCCAGTATTTTTCAAGTTCAGCATTTGTAGCCCCTACAGCAAAGTGGTAAGTTGCTGCTATTGGACCGAAGTCTTTCTTAAATAAATCAGAAGTGGTGCTACCTTCAATAGAATAAGTTTGTCCGTTATAAGAAGCTGACCCAGATTTAGTTCCAGTTGCAGAAACAACAGAGTCTTGATACACGGTTGAAGGCTGAACAAATTTTGCACTTTGATTAAATAAGCTTGGTTTTGCATTGTAAACGGCATTCATTAAACTAGTCCAGTTTCTTAAACTTCTCATGGTTGGATGCCCATAACCATCTGCTTCAGTAATCGAGTAACGAGCACTATAGAAGTTATCGTACCCAATCCATGAACCAAGTGTTACTTCTGGAGTATAGCCAACGAACCAGTTATCAATTTCAAATTCAGATGTACCAGTTTTTCCAGCAATATCTGAAGTGAATTTCAAGTTTCCTTTAATATTATAAAAATCAGTTGTTGCAGCAACTTGACGTAAAATATCGGTTGTTAGATAAGCCGTTGCAGGAGAGAAGACTTCAGTAGAGACATCTTCATGTTGATAAACAACTTTTCCACGAATATCTTCAATTTTTTCAATTAAATAAGCTTCGTGATGCACACCACCATTTGCTAGAGTAGAGAAAGCACTAGTTTGTTCCATTACGGTTGGACCAGTTTTAGTACCTCCGATAGATAATGCGATATTTTGATATTCTTCTTCACCAATTCCTTGAATTCCCATTTTCTTTAAATAGTTCCCAGCATTAATACCTTTAGAAAGCATTGTTTGGAAAATTTTAATCGTTGGATTATTTAATGAGTTTTTCAATGAATGACGAGCGGTTAAGAAATTATTGGAAATTCGGTTCCCGTAGTTTGTAGGTTCCCAATAAGTTCCATTTTGTTGTAAAATACTAATTTTTGTATCCGGAATAATACTTGCTGGATAAATAATATTATTTTCCATTGCAGGTGCATAAACAAGAATCGGTTTAATTGTAGAACCAGGTGAACGATGCGTTGTAAAAGCGTGATCTACTTGATTTATTTGGAAATCTCTTCCAGCAACGAATCCTAAAATACGTCCTGTATTATTTTCGATTAACACTGCACCATTTTGTGCCATATCCGTTTGTTTTTTTGATTCACCAGTATTTTGATCAATATAAGGTGTTTGGTAAGTCGGACCAATTTTACTTCCGTTAATAGCTGTGGATTCTTGCATCGCTTCATAGATGCCTTGATCAACAGTAGAAGTGATTTTGTACCCACCTGTTGCTAATTCTGCATTCGCACGGTCATAATAGCGATTGAATAATTCTGTATCTTTCTTTAATTGTTCATACGTTAATCGATCTTTTTCAGCCATTTTTTTCATCAAAATCTTCGTAGCTTCACGATTAACTGCTTGATATAAATACGATTGACGTTGAGTTGAAATTTCTTCTGGTTCTAAAAAGTCTTGAGTAATATCATAAGCTAATGCTTCTTCATATTGTTGCTTTGTAATTTTCTTTTCACGATACATACTAAACAACACAGTTTTCATACGAGAAATACCTGCAGAAACATCTTCTTTTAGAGTAGCGTAGTTCGTATAAGGAGTATACGTAATTGGATTTTGTGGCATTCCGACTAAATAAGCCGCCTGAGGTAAAGTTAAATCTTTTGCTGATACTCCAAAGACACCTTGTGCAGCTTCTTCAATACCTGAAATATTTAACCCATTATGATTTCGTCCAAATGGAGAAACATTTAAGTAAGCTTCTAAAATTTGATCTTTTGAAAAATGTTTTTCTAAACGAAGCGCATATAAAATTTCATTTGCTTTCCGTTTAAATGTAACTTCGCTTGTCAAAATTTGTTGTTTAATTAATTGTTGCGTTAAAGTTGAACCACCAGAGACTCCGGAACTAGAAGAGACAGCTTCTTGAAGAAGTGCACGAACTAGAGCTTTTGGAACAATTCCATTATGTTGATAGAAATAACTATCTTCTGTCGCAACAATTCCATCTTTTACATATGGAGAAATTTTATCTAATGTAGTCACTAATCGAACTTCATCGCTTGTTACATCAGAAATTTTTTTGCCATCTTGATAATAGAAACTTGAAACTAAATTCAGATTCGTAATCGCATCAGCCATTTCTTCTTGTGTTAAAGGTTTTTCATTGGCAGTTAAACTTGCAAAATATCCTAAACCAATCCCCGTACCAAAAATTCCTAATAAAATACATCCGCATAAAATAATAAATAATAGATTTTTGATAACGGAGAAACTTACATTAAAGATAAAACGTAAATGTTTTTGCAAAGGTTGATTCCAAAAAGCCAAGAATTCTTTAAAAAAGTCTCGAATGTTATTCGAATTTGGCATACTTTCAACTCTTTTCTTTTTAAGTATAATATCAGCCATATTATATCAAATAATTCAAGAAAACGCTAATTTCTTTATGAAATAAGGGGTTTGAAAGGGAAAAGTGGAAATTTGAATAAAAAAATAGGGGTGTAAAGAAAAAATACTTTACAACTGATTTCTTTTCTGATAATATTACTAACTGTGAGATGAAAACATGGAGGTGTAAAAAAATGGCAGTTAAAATTCGTTTAAAACGTATGGGATCTAAGAAAAATCCTTTCTACCGTGTAGTAGTTGCAGATTCACGTTCTCCACGTGATGGACGTTTCATTGAAACAGTTGGTACTTACAACCCAGTTGTGAACCCAGCACAAGTTTCAATCAACGAAGAATTAGCATTAAAATGGTTAGCTAACGGAGCTCAACCTTCAGATACTGTTCGTAACTTATTATCACAACAAGGTATCATGAAGAAATTCCACGAATCAAAGTTTTCTAAGTAATTATTCGCATCGAGATAATTCGGTAAAGAGGTGAAAAGAATGCCTGATATTCGTGAATTAATTTTAGCAATCGTTCAACCATTGGTTGATTTTCCAGATGATGTAACAATTGAAGTTGCAGAATCAGATGAATTTTTAGAATACACATTACGTGTGAATTCTGAAGATATTGGACGTGTAATTGGAAAACAAGGACGTGTTGCTCGTGCAATTCGTACAATTGTTTATAGTGTTCGCACTAGAAACCAAAAACGTGTTCGTTTAAGCATTGAAAACAATGACTAGAAAAAAGTTCAACAATTTCTCTTAGGAGTTGTTGAACTTTTTTGTTTAGTATTTCAATAAAAAATGGATTTTGTTTGCAATTTTGTTGACTTCTCACGTATGATAACAGTAATGAATTGTGAGGAGGAAGTAAAAAATGTCACAATATTTTAAAGTAGGAAAAATTGTAAATACACAAGGGTTAAAAGGGGAAGTTCGTGTGATTTCTACAACGGACTTTGCAGAAGATCGTTATCAAAAAGGAGTAGAATTAGCTTTATTTAGAGATGGAGAATTCGAAAAAATTTTAACGATTAAAAGCCACCGACGTCATAAAAATTTTGATTTATTAACATTTGAAGATCATCCTCGAATTGAAGATGTGGAAGGCTATAGAGATTGTTTGTTAAAAGTATCAAGCGATGCTCTAGAAGAATTGGAAGATGATGAATTATATTATCATGAAGTAGTTGGGTTAGAAATCATTACGGACGAAGGAGAGCATTTAGGGAAAGTATCTGAAATTTTATCTCCAGGTTCCAATGATGTATGGGTCGTAAAACAAAAAGGAAAGAAAGATTTATTAATTCCATTTATCGAACCAGTGGTTTATAAAATCGATAAAGAAAATAAACAAGCGTTTATCCATGTTTTAGAAGGGTTGTTTGACTAAAATGAGAATTGATGTTTTAACATTATTCCCTGAAATGTTTGCACCGATGGAACAATCGATGATGAAGAGAGCTATTGAAAAAGATAAAATTTCATTTCATACCATTGATTTTAGAGATTTTGCCTTTCATAAGCATAATCGAGTAGATGATTATGTCTTTGGTGGTGGAGCCGGTTTATTATTAAAAGTAGAACCGATTGACCGTGCATTAAAAGATTTAGAACAAAGAACTCCGGAAACTAAAAAGAGAGTGATTTTACTAGATCCAGCAGGAAAGAAATTTAGTCAATCCGATGCAGAAGAATTAGCTAAGGAAGAACATCTTGTTTTCATTTGTGGTCATTATGAAGGATATGACGAACGTATTCGAACGCTAGTAACCGATGAATATTCCATTGGAGACTTTGTTTTAACAGGTGGAGAATTGGGAGCTATGGTGATGATTGATGCGACGGTTCGTTTAATTCCAGATGTACTTGGCAATTACGAATCAGCTATTGGGGATTCTCATTCTATGGGATTATTAGAGCATCCTCAATATACACGTCCAAGAGAATATGAAGGAATGGAGGTTCCGGAAGTATTGTTTAGTGGAAATCATGCAAAAATTGCGTCATGGCAGAAAAAAGAATCTTTAAGAAGAACCTATCAAAGAAGACCTGATTTATTAGAGAATTATTCATTAGATAAAGAAGAAGAAAAATTATTACAAGAAATTATTCAAGAAGAGAGTATGAATCATGAGTCAGAAACAATTTCATAATGAGATAGTGCAAAACGAAGCAATATTTCAAGAATCAGAATTATTGCTACAAATGAGCCAATTATTTAAAGTTTTTGGAGATGTCACTCGTTTAAAGATTATTGCTTTATTATATGAAAAAGAGGAAATGACAGTAGAAGAAATCGTATCTTTTATGGAAATGGAACAATCGGCAATTTCCCATCAACTCCGAAAATTAAAATCCAATCATATTGTCAAATCTAAAAAAGTTGGGAAATATGTGTGGTATTCCTTAGATGATTCCCATGTATTATCCTTATATTGTATGGCTTTAGAACACTCGAAAGAAAATTTTAAAAAGTAAAGTGAAAATACTTTACAACTAATCTTATCTATGATAAACTCACAAAAGTGGATAGGAGACTGTCCATATAAAACGATATTCCGCTGGTTGGACATTCGGCCAAATCATGAATGTTTGTTGGAAGGAGAAAAAAACATGAGCAAATTAATCGATAGCTTAACACAAGAACAATTACGTTCTGATATTCCTGCATTCCGTCCTGGGGACACTGTACGTGTTCACGCTAAGGTAGTTGAAGGAACTCGTGAGCGTATCCAAATCTTCGAAGGTGTTGTTATTAAACGTCGTGGTGCTGGTATCAGCGAAACTTATACAGTACGTAAAGTTTCTAACGGTGTTGGTGTGGAACGTACATTCCCATTACACACTCCACGTGTAGCACAAATCGAAGTAGTTCGTTACGGTAAAGTTCGTCGTGCTAAATTATATTACTTACGTAACTTACGTGGTAAAGCAGCACGTATCCAAGAACGTCGTCGTTAATAGAAAGATTAACCTTCTTGAGAAATCAAGAAGGTTTTTTTATACTAAAAATCCCTTCATCTTTTAAGACGAAGGGATTCTTCTATAATTGATAAAAAATTCCAATTAAAATCGTTAATAATGTAGCGTACCAATAGAAATATGTACCGATACGACTCGGTTTAGCCGATTTCTTTAAAAGAAGATGATACAAAATCGGAATAATTCCACTAATTCCAATTAGAACTAAAGCAAATAATGAAAAGTGATCACCTAATATATAAAAACTAATTGGATAAGCAATAAGCCAACACAAGTTTAATGCAAATGATAAGAATAGACTCCAAACAGGAAATTCTAATTTTTCAGAATGATGACGTTCAATTGCCTTTTGTTTAAATTGAATGATACTAATTCCGAAAATTGCATAGCAGAGAAATACTTGGAAAATGCTGTTTGGAATTTGATGTGTAATCATATAGTACATTAAAAAATTTCCAACAGTAAATTTGGCTAAACTATTTAAAACTACATGATACGCATAGGCTGGATGATTCGATTGTAAATGGAAAATCCAACTATGATTAACACCAACGAGTAGTGCTGCAATTATTCCAATTCTGATTCCAAAAGTTTGTACAAAATAAACAATTGGGAGAAGTAATAAGAAGTTCGTAAAGAGTAGTACAAAGGATTGTCCACGCTTTGGAACCTTATAAAACTTGGAATACATCATTTCTTGTAAATGAATCATAAACAAGAAAAAATATAATACGAGTACATCAGAAATTGGAATAGCATTTGTTTTAATGGCTAGAAAAAATCCTAAAAATGAAAAACTGATAGGAGCTAAAAAGAAACTCCATAATGGATTTGTCAATTGCTTCATATAAGGTATTTCTTGATGTGCCAATGTATTTACGGACATATAAATTACCTCGAATTTACTTTTTTATTTTCATGATAGGTAAATTAATCCAGCTTGTCAAGCAGAATTTAAACGATTACATAACATTTTCACAAAATAAATGTATAAAAAAGAGAAATAATACTAGGAATTTTGAAAAATAATGCTATAATGGTTGAGTCTTAAAAAAATATGATATTCCCGAGAGGATACACAATGTGTAGATGCCTTGTAACCGGAATTGAATGGGGGAAAAACAATGGAAAAAATTTTATTTACATCGGAGTCAGTTACAGAAGGACATCCCGATAAAATCGCAGACCAAATTAGTGATGGAGTATTAGATGCTATTCTTGCCCAAGATCCAACTGCTCGTGTAGCCTGCGAAACAGTTGTGAATACTGGTTTAGTTGTATTAGTTGGTGAAATTACAACAACAGCTACAGTCGACTATCAACAGATTGCAAGAGATACTATTCGTAAAATTGGTTATGCTGATCGTAAGTATGGTTATGATGCGGATAGCGTTGCCGTAATGGTTTCTTTAGATAAACAATCACCTGACATTGCAATGGGAGTTAATGATGCTTTAGAAACTCGTGGGCAACAAGAAGAGTTTGGTGCAGGAGACCAAGGGTTAATGTTTGGATTTGCAACAAATGAAACAGATACTTACTTGCCAATGCCAATTTACTTAAGCCATCAATTAGCGTATCAATTAGCAAAAGTTCGTAAAGAAAAACAATTAGATTATTTAGGACCAGATGGTAAAGTTCAAGTAACTGTTGAATATACAACAGACCATAAAGTAAAACGTATTGATACGATTGTTGTTAGTACACAACATGATGAAGAAATTTCTCAAGAACAAATTCATCGTGATATTTTAGAGTATGTTGTCAAACCAGTTGTACCAAGTGAATTATTAGATGCTGAAACACGTTACTTTATTAATCCAACAGGAAAATTTGTAATCGGTGGACCGGTTGGAGATTCTGGATTAACAGGTCGTAAAATTATCGTAGATACTTACGGTGGATATGCTCGTCATGGTGGGGGAGCATTCTCAGGAAAAGATGCTACTAAAGTAGACCGTTCTGCAAGTTATGCTGCTCGTTATATTGCTAAAAACGTAGTAGCTGCAGGGTTAGCAGATAAATGTGAAATCCAATTAGCGTATGCAATTGGGGTAGCTCAACCAGTATCAATTTCTGTAGATACTTTTGGAACAAATCATGTTTCAGAAGAAAACCTAATTGCTGCAATTCGTAAAGTGTTCAAGTTAACTCCAAAAGGAATTATTGAAACATTACAATTACGTAGACCAATTTACCAACAAACTGCTGCTTATGGACATTTTGGACGTAAAGATGTAGATTTACCATGGGAACAATTAGATAAAGTAGAAGCTTTAAAAGCTGAATTTTAACAAAATGTCTGAAAGGCTTAAAATAATGTTTCAAAGACATGATTTTTAAGCCTTTTTTATTTTGAAAGGAAAGTAAAAGATGAAACAGAAAGAAAAACTATTTTCAGTAATTTTTGCTATTATAGCAGCAGTCTTTTATGCGATAAATACGCCATTTTCAAAAATTTTACTAGAAAAAGTATCTCCAACATTTATGGCAGCATTTTTATATTTAGGTGCTGGGTTAGGAGTAGCAGTAATGTATTTATTTCAATATAAGAATGAAGAGTCAGCGGAAAGAATAGGACGTGAAGATTGGATTTATGTTCTAGGAATGATTTTATTAGATATAGCTGCTCCTATTTTTTTAATGATAGGAATTAGTATTGGAACAGCTTCAAATGCATCATTGTTAGGTAATTTCGAAATTGTAATGACAACATTAATTGCACTATTAATGTTTAAAGAAACTGTTACTAAAAGGCTATGGATTGCAATTGGATTTATTACTTTTTCTAGTATTTTGCTTTCCTTTGAAGGGGAGGGCAGTTTCCACTTTTCACTGGGGTCTTTCTTTATCATTTTAGCCACTAGTTGTTGGGGACTAGAAAATAATTGCACAAGAAATATTTCGGATAAAAGTACGTATCAAATCGTATGTCTTAAAGGAATTTTTTCAGGTGGAGGCTCATTTTTAATTGCTTTATTTCTAAATGAGACTATTCCAGATATTAAAGATATTGTGTTAGTGATGTTGCTAGGATTTATTTCTTATGGATTAAGTATCTTCTTTTATATAAGAGCACAAAGAGGATTAGGAGCTGCAAAAACAAGTGCTTATTATGCGATAGCACCATTTGTAGGGGCAATATTATCATTTATTTTTAATGGTGAAATTTTGACACCGATGTATTTTGTAAGTTTAATTTTTATGATTATTGGAACAGTGTATATTGTGAGGGATACGATTATAAAAACTCATTCTCATATTCATACTCATGTGATTACTCATACTCATGACGGGAGTACTCATACACATATGATTACGCATGAGCATTTGCACGATCATTTTGGTGATGAAGAAAATCATTCTCATAAGCACAGTAGAGATATTCATAAATTAGAACATGAAAAAAACTCGAATGACTTTTAATCCAAAGTCATTCGAGTTTTTATTGTTGAAACTATTTATAATTCATAACAGTCATTGCAAATTGGAATACAATTACGCCTAATGTTGCTAATAACATAAACCATACAACAACACGAGTAATTTTTTCCATTGTTGAAAGATTACGTTTTTGTTTTTTACTTGGTTTTCTTGACACTAATATCTCTCCTTTAATTTGAATCATAGTTAGTTTACATGAATTAGAGCAAATACTCAAGTAGTATTGTCAATGAAAACTTGCTTTTTATGCAAATAGCTTTCCTAATATTGTAAATTTTGGTATGATATGTAAGTAAATTAAATTAATTATTGGAGGAATTTTAAATGTCAAAACAACAAATTGGTGTCGTTGGTATGGCAGTAATGGGTCGTAATTTAGCTTTAAATATTGAAAGTCGTGGATATTCGGTTTCAATTTTTAACCGTTCATCTTCAAAAACAGATGAAGTTATTGCATTACATCCAGACAAAAAATTAGTTCCAACTTATACAGTGGAAGAATTTGTAGCTTCATTAGAAAAGCCAAGAAGAATTTTATTAATGGTTAAAGCTGGGGAAGCAACAGATAAAACTATTCAAAGTTTATTACCACATTTAGATAAAGGTGATATTTTAATTGATGGGGGAAATACATTCTTCAAAGATACAATGCGTCGTAATGAAATGTTAGCTAATTCTGGCATTAACTTTATCGGTACAGGAGTTTCTGGTGGAGAAGAAGGAGCATTAAAAGGTCCTGCAATTATGCCTGGTGGACAAAAAGATGCGTATGATTTAGTAGCACCAATCTTAGAAGAAATTGCTGCTAAAGCTGATGATGGAGCACCATGTGTAACTTATGTTGGTCCAAATGGAGCAGGTCATTATGTAAAAATGGTT